>Ga0209284_10002015_pt1 | contig 29001 bp, 26 predicted proteins | sample FRY03_FD_187211 | JGI IMG/M metagenome (GOLD analysis project Ga0209284, IMG submission 187211) | Freshwater microbial communities from Lake Fryxell liftoff mats and glacier meltwater in Antarctica - FRY-03 (SPAdes) (version 2) | ecosystem: Environmental > Aquatic > Freshwater > Ice > Glacier...
AGATAGTGCCATTGGTATACTGATAGTCAGTGGGTTGTGGACTCGTTTTTAGTATTTTTAATGCTATGGATTCGTTGCTCATTTTTGGGCTATTTCTACGACAACAAAAATAAGCCAAAAATGTTTGATATAGTTAAGTCCCTGATTTTGAGCATTTATAATTATGACAATGCTCATACTGTTTTTACGTTTCGGGGTATTTTTATTTCTGTATTGGTTATTTAGTACCAAGAGGCACCCGTTCTTTTGCACCACAAATAAAAAATAAGATAATGAATAAAATTTTTACAACTCTTTTTATACTAGCTGCTTTGGTCGGAAACGCACAAACTGCTGATTCTGTAATCTCTAGAGGCGGGGCTATGGACGTATACTATGATTTTGAAACCCAAGATAAATCAGAGCTAGATAGAGCTACTTGGGATATCGGTCTTACCACAGATATGAGAGGAGCAAGCATCATCATCAATGAGAATGCAGGTACAGAGCTATATATATATGGCACAGATACTTCAGATTGGTCTACAGTAGATACTGCAGGTTTTGACTTTGAAAATATTTATAACTCAGAGGCTACTTGGAGTGCAGGTGCATTTGCTAATCAAGGTACGGTACACCCAGACTACGGATGGGGTATCTATGACCAGGAAAAGCACAATATCGATGGAAACAGAATATTTATTCTTAAAACTAAAACTGGAGAATATCTGAAAGTAGTGATTGATCAAATGTCACCAGCTGGAGTATATAAATTTAGAACGGCTAAATTAGACGGGAGTAACCTGGAAGTGTATGAGTACGCTAAAACTGATCCGAAATCTATGGGTAAGAACTTTGTTTTAGTAAACTTAGATGCAGGAGATTTTGTATTTGAAAATCCGGCCTCTAGACAGTGGGATATACTATTTACTAAATATACTACTACAGTACAAATGGGACCTACGAGTATAGATATGGCTGTAAGCGGTGTGAAAATAAATGCAGGATGCGAAGTGGCTGAACGTTTAGGAGAAGATGTAACTAGCAATGATACTTCTTCACTTACATGGGGTACATCTATAGCAGAGATAGGATACGATTGGAAAAGCTTTAACCGTGGAACTTTTCAGTATGAATTTACAGCAGATTTAGCATACTTTGTTCGTACCCAAAATGGTGCAGTATGGAAAATATGGTTCACAGGATACGAAGGTGGAGCTGTCGGCAAATATGTATTCAATACAGAGGAAATAAAGGCAGGAGTAAGCAGCGTAGCGAAATATGCAAGATTAAAAACTGCGGTATATCCAAATCCTACCAGAGATGTATTGAACATCACAAATGAAGAAAATGAAGCATTAAATATTAGAGTGATGAATACACAAGGAGCAGTGCTGTTAGAATCTAGTGTAAATGCTTTTGAAACTACTAGCTTTAGTACTACAGACCTAGCAAAGGGAATCTACTTCCTACAGTTAAGCACTGCAAATGCTTCAAGCACGCAACGTGTAATTTTTGAATAAAACGGTATACATATTTATACTATTGATGTTTGTCCCTGCGGTTTCGTGGGGACAAATTTCGGTTATAGCGGTAGATGGTGAAACGTCTACGCTTTTAGATTTTCGTCTATTAGTTACAGGCGAAAAGGGTGACACTTTAGAGTTGTTCTCTCAGAATGGAGAGGTTACTTTCCCGACTGATAATTCTCAAAAAGCGACAATTTTTGCCAAAGGCTACAACACTCAGTTTGTGGTAGTTTATCCTAATACCCAGTATACCATAAAGCTGCAAAGAAATTACTATGTTATAGACGAAGTAATCGTTACCGACATCCATTCCAATAAAACACTCAATAATACGGTTCTCAATATCTCAAAAATATCTGCCAAAAGAATAGAAGAACTAGGAGCGGTAGATCTACGAGACGCACTAGCTTTCGAAAATAACATCCGTATGAGCCGTGATAATGCCATAGGATCCTCCGGACTTACTATGATGGGGATAGGTGGAGATAATGTCAAACTCTTGATAGACGGTGTGCCTGTTATAGGCCGTTTATTTAATCAGCTAGACCTAGAGCAATTTAACCTAGAAAATGCTAAACAGATAGAAGTGATAAAAGGCCCTATGTCTGTGATATACGGTAGTAATGCTCTGGCAGGCACTATCAATATCGTCACTAACAATACCAATACAAAACCACGTTTTAATCTGAATACCAACTATGAGACGGATGGACAGTATGCCCTAACAGGAACAGCTTCCAAGTCATTCAAAAATCACTTTGTCACCTTAAGCGGAGGTAGAACGATGTTCACAGGATGGAGTGCAGATGATGTAGACAGAACGTTTGACTGGATACCAAAAGAGCAATATACGGGTCGTGTGCAGTACAGCTATAAGCATAAAAATGCGACCATAAACGTGAGAAGTGAGTTGTTGCGTTCTAAGTTGCTAGACAGAGGAGCTCCACTATTGCCCTACAAAGAAGCGGCAGTAGATCAGCATTATACCAATCAACGGTTTGACAATAGCTTAAGCTACTCTAATAAAATAGGGAAGTCTAGCTTACAGATGATTCTAGGCAATAATAATTTTAACAGAATAAAGAATAAATACTACCGTAACCTAGTCACCTTAGAAGATGTACTAGTAGCAGGAGAGGCAGAGCAAGACACGCAGACCTTTAATGCATCTGTATTTAGAACTATCTATGGATTTGATAAAGCTAAAACAAAAGGCATAGAGACACTTATTGGTTTTGACGGCAACTATGAGATAGGAACCGGAAACCGTATTAAAGACAATAGACAAGAGCAACTAGATGCAGCACTCTTTGCCAGTGCAGAGAAGCAACTGACCAGCTACGCACTCGTAAGAGGAGGAATACGATATGCATACAACTCAGCTTTTGAGTCGCCGATATTGTATTCACTACAGACTAAGTTTAATCTGCCAAATTCTCAGATTTTAAAAGTGTCTTACGGCAAGGGGTTCAGAGCTCCATCGCTCAAAGAATTATATCTGGACTTCAATGACAGTAGACATGAAGTATTTGGCGACAGTACGCTGAAATCTGAGACCTCACACTCATTCACAGCAAGTTATCTGAAGTATTATTCCAAGGGAAAAGCAAAGATGAGTACTACAGTAGATGGGTTTTATAATAACATAGAAAACAAAATTGAACTGATAGTTACAGGACCTATTCAAGCTAAGTATGGCAACATAGGCAAGTACCAGTCTGTAGGTGGAGACATAAGCCAGAAGATACTATACAAAGACTTTGGGCTAAACGCTTCGCTAAACTACACAGGAGTATACAATGGGGTAGAGGGAGCTAAAAAAGAGTTTTTCTTTTCACCGCAGGTGGTAGTAAATCCTACCTATAATTGGAAAAAGCATAACCTGTCTGCTAATCTATTTTTCAACTACTTTGGTGAGGTATCTCGTGTGTTTAGTAATACAGATAGTGCCAATGTAAATGTGCAGGAGCAAGACGCTTACTCTATGCTCGATTTCACTATTAATAAGTCATTCAATAAAAGAAAACTAAGAGTAACTCTAGGATCTCGCAACATTTTAGGAGTGATAAATATCAATGCCAATACCACAGAAGTAGGAGCTCATACACCGAGCACTAACTTCATATCTGTGAGTCCCGGAAGAACCTATTTTATAAACGTACGCTATGAGTTATTTACAAAAGATTAGTTACCTATCCATACTGCTATTAGCTGCTTGTTTCCCAAAGGAAGATGCTGTAGAACTTACGCCACGTATCAATAAGTCTGTGACGCTAGATGCAGGTCAGTACAAAAATACAGTTGCCTTTTATTCTTTGGATAATGCTAAAGTAGTGGCAGAAGCTAACCCAATGGATTGGGATTTTTATATAGACGACGACGTGATTCGTCTCAACTATTTCCGCAGTATGCAAGTATCTGAGTTTGACCGGAGTTGGGATAGGCTAGAAGATACAGTAGGCTTAGATTTCAGAAATCTGACGTATGATAAGTACGATTCATTAACACAATGGCAACTCAAAGAGAACCAAATTTATGCAGTAGACTATGGATTGGATAATGAGTTTAACCCGATGGGATTAACTTCTGTTCGTTTTGAACGTACGTCTACAGGTATCAAAATCTGGCAAAAGGCTATAGGGTCTGATAATGAAACGTTTGAGGAAGTAAATGAAGCTTCTTTTTATTACAATATACGAGATAAGAAAACGCTAGACCTACCCACTGAGAAGGAGTACGATATAGCCTTTGGTAAGTACACTGACTTAGTTACGGTAGATAATATCACTCAAGACTATCTGATATATGGTGCTATACAAGGGGAAACTTTAGCGTACCAAGTAAATGAGCCCTTTGGTGAGGTGAAGGACGAAATGTTTGACGTAGTCACACTCTCAGGTAAAAAAAATACTATCGGATGGGATTGGAAAAATTATAATTTAGCTAAAGGTGCTTACGAGATAATAGGAGATAGAACATATCTAATATCCAGTAATGCAGGGTTTAAGTATAAGCTTCGTTTTGTAAATTTCCTCAACTCGATTGGGCAGTCTGGTCATCCTACGTTTGAGTGGGAGCTGTTGTAGATTCATTAGCTGCGGCGAACAAGTGTTAAACTCATCCCGATAGCTATCGGGACAAACTCAAACTCAAACTTTTGCTATTAAGTAGATAAGGGAAGTAAGAGAATTCATCCTTCTTAATGTCTTTTTCTTTTTACCCTTAATACTTCCCTATCAACGTCACATTCTGGCTTTTGATGGTTTTCGTCTTGGATTTAGTACGTCTCTCATTATAGTCTATGATGTCTTAATACATAGAGTAAAAAGAATGGAATTGGAATAAATGAAGCCGACTATAAAGGAGGTGGTGGAAGTGGCGGAGGGCAATGAAGAAAAAAACAAGTGTTATCATTTTCGAGAGCTTCTATTATAGCGTTATCTTCGGGACTAGATGAATAAGTGTAGTACTTTGCCCAGCTTGTTGAATATTTGATTAAAGGTCGTCCAGAAGGCAAATAAAAATAGCTCATTTCATCATCTGAGAGTCCTTCAGCATCCGTAGATATTTTTATGATTTTATGATTTCCAAATTCAGTGCTTATGGATAGGCTATCTCTAATAGTGATGAAGCCTAATTCAAAGTCTATGTCCTTAACTATAAATGTATCATTTTGAAAGTTCGTTTGAATTTCAAAGGAAAAGAACGCAGATGTGTCTTTATTCTTAGTGATTTCATAAAATCGCTTAAAGTTTCGGTACTTACCATACTCAATAATTGAAGAGTCGGTTTTAATTAATTTGCCACTTCTATATTTGTGATTGAACTCCACATTCCATCTAGGTCTACGTTCTGGAGTGTCGCATCCGCAGAGGTAAATGCAAATAACCATGAAAAGACAATATGATTTCATCTCACAAAGTTATATCATTTTGGATAAAACTTAGATCTCAAGTGTGCCTCTTGCCCCCGATAATTGTCGTGAGACGACTCCTTTATGCCGGTGAGTAATGAGATTCTTCCCTTCGGTCTGAATCTTGACTCAGAGCGTAGCGAAGAGTCCCTAATAAAAAGTTATAGATTATCGTCATTCCATTTGCTGGCGGTTGGAATCTCAAAATAGTACTTCCTTACCTTCTTAATGGTTTTCCTTTCTATAACACCAACAACCCAAACTCCCGCACTACATACATCTCCTCACTAAACCAAAGGGCATCTATGTCGTCATATTCCTTTTCGAATGAGTCTTTCAATTGCTTGAAGGTAGTCACCTTTTCTGCGGAGTAGTGCATAGCAGACAGCCAAGAGACTAGCCACTCGCCAAGTTCGGTATCCAACTCTAGCGTCTCACTCGCCTTTTTACTATGAAGCTTTATGGCTATAAAATCTTCTCCTTTTTCTACTACTGGTGTGGTCCCTATCCAGATTAGTTTATCGGTGGACCTTGGTAGTTTTTCTTCTTCTGACTCTAAGCAGTGAGCTATAAAATCGGGAGCTATGTTAGTGTTTGGTGTTTGGAAGTCAAACCAGTCTGCCAGCAGCGTATCGAAACAGATGCCATGCATATAGTTGTAGAGTGACTTCTTTAGCCCGAAACCAAACTTCTCGTGCTCTATGCCAGTACTATCCGTGAATTGCACATCATTATTGGCAAAGGTGATAGGCTCTAGATGTGGCGTGATATTATATGCATCAGGATCTAATCCCACGGGACTATGAGCTGTAAGTGCAAACTGATGCCAAAATCCAGATTGGATTACCTCTGCCTGAAAGAGTTGGCGAACCATCTCTAGGCTGTCTATGGTCTCTTGCTCCGTCTGCGTAGGATAACCGTACATCAGATAGCTATGCACCATTATGCCGCACTCGGTAAAGTTACGTGTGACACGTGCCACTTGTTCTACAGTCACGCCTTTGTCTATAAGAGCGAGTAACCTATCAGAAGCTACTTCTAGTCCTCCCGATATTGCGATACATCCACTGGCTTTTAGTAGGATGCAAAGGTCTTTAGTAAAACTTTTTTCAAAGCGAATGTTTGTCCACCAAGTGGTGTCTAAGTTTCGTTTTAAGATTTCCAATGCAAGTTCACGCATTAGAGCTGGCGGTGCAGCTTCATCTACGAAGTGGAAACCTTGTTCACCCGTTTGGTCTATAAGTGTCTCCATGCGATCTGCCAAAAGTTGAGCAGTAAGTGGCTCATAGTTTCCTATATAGTCTAGCGATACATCACAAAAAGTACACTTGCCCCAGTAGCATCCGTGTGCCATAGTGAGTTTATTCCATCGTCCATCACTCCAAAGGCTATGCATTGGGTTAGCTACTTCTATTACGCTGATATATTTATCTAGCAATAGATCAGCATAATCTGGAGTACCCAGCTCTGCTTGTTTGTAGTCTTGACGAAGCGAAAAGTTATTATAAGTGACTACTCCTTTTTCTAAATGAAAAGTACGTTTGAAGATAGGTTCTGCAATGGCAGTAGTGGTATATTGATGCAGTAGTTCTATAGGAAGCTCTCCATCATCTAGGGTGATGAAATCTAGGAATTCAAATACTCTAGGGTCTGAAATACTTCGTAGTTCGGTATTAGCAAAGCCACCACCTAGAGCTATACTTATATGGGGGAAATTCTCTTTGATGTATTGTCCGCAACGTAAAGCACTGAATAGGTTACCTGGAAACGGTGCCGATAGGCAGACCAGTTTGGGCGTATGCTCTGCCAATCGTGCATCCAGTATCTGTAGTGAAATAGTATCTATGTAGGAGAGCTCGTAACTCAGCTCTTCATATAGCTCATCAAATGAATTGGCACTTTTTCCTAGCTGCTCTGCATAGCGACTTACCCCAAAGTTGGGGTCTACGCATTCTTTGATGAAGTCAGTAAGGTCTTCTATATACAGTGTGGCTAGGTGCTTCCCTTTATCCTGCAAGCCCATAGCACCAAAAGCATAGTCTAGGTAATCTAGGTCTGTAAATCTACTGGCTTCGGGCAGGTAGTTTTCGGTGCATATCTGTCTAGCAAGGCTTGGATTATTCCCTTGCAAAAAGCTAATAATAGAATCAATGGTTTTGATGTAATCTGCTCTTAGGGAGTAGATTCGTTGTGCATTTTCACTTTCAATGGTCTCATTAGTTGTAGCATACAGAAAATATTGCTCAAGTCCGTCCTTGGAGAATAATTCTAAGATCACCTCTATGCCTAGGTCCATCTGAAATGATGAGATGGCTTTTATATTCAAAAAACCTTTGAGATACGCAGTAGCTGGATACGGAGTATTGAGCTGAGTAAAAGGTGGTGTTATAAGAAGAATATCTTTCAGAGGTGCGAAGATAGTAGGATAGAAGGTTATTTTTTGTAACCCTATTTAGTGATGTTATTCTTAAGAGAGTTGGTTACTTATACCGACCAAATGTCTTCTCTCTACATCAAATTCTTGTCTGTTTCTTTCAGAATTACATATATCGCATAGAGGTACTATAAACCAGTTGTTACTTCGCTTACCATCGGGAGGCATCACGTGACCACCTATCGTTGCTTTATTGTCACAATTTTTATTTGTACATACAGTAGCAACACCGCCATAGTTTTTAACCCAATATGCTAACCAAGATTTGTGCCCTTGAGGCAATGGTCTAGGACCGCTTGGTCCCCATTTCAGGTTTTTTACTTTCATCCACTGCAAAGGTAATAATAGCCCTTATTTTCAGGCAGTTATAATTAATTATTTTGAGAAAATTACTGAGAAACAGTTTTTTACCTCAAATATTACATAGAAATAGTACGAAAAGTTAAGTTAATTCTGGGCGTAAGTACCTTTCTAGTAGGGGGTAATCTATGCGACCAATGAGCTTGAGTAACCCCTTTCATCACCAATAGGCTACCACTTTCGAGGTAGATGTTCACTACTTCTTTGGTTTTGGTACGCTGGAATGCAAATTTTCGGTCTGCTCCATACCAAGGTTTACCAAAGATGTAGAATTTATCATTTCCCCAATTTAGGGTATTGAGCAGGATGGTGTAGCTTCATGCTAAGGAGTAATAGTACCATGGTAGTTTGCCGAGCCGTCTTCTGGTAGGTAGTTTTTAGATGGGTCTACGGGAAGAGCGAAGAGATGCATTAGTCAATCTTATACTTATTTTTAATCTTAGACTTTTGAACTGGTCATTTGAGTTTGTATTTGTACAAAGAATCTGCCATATGCTTAGCCACTTTCACGTGTTCCATACTCTCGTTCGGGATAGCTACACTTAGTACATACTGCATTAGTTTCCATTTGCCGTTCTTCAGTTCTAAAGCACCAGAGCCACGGCAGGTGCCCATATGTGTATCCAATATCTCATCAAACCAAGCGGTGTTTCCCGTTTCGTTGATCCGAACGTCTCGTTGCAGGGTAGTGAAATCCCAAGTCGTTTTCTTGTCAAAGTAGGGTTTGCAGAAGGCGGCAAAATCATCACGGATCCAGTTTTCGGTAGCATCGGTACCTATATAATTGCAGGTGCTGTCCATTAGTCCTATGTATCTCTCAAAGTTAGCATTGGCCGCATCTGTGTGCCATTGATTCAATAAAGAATCTATCTGTTTTACGGTTCCAGAACTATCTACTTTTTGCGGAGCAGAACAAAAGCAAAAGAATAGGCTGAGTACTACAATGTATTTCATTGTACAAGTATCGTTACAATAGCTATAACTACAAAGTCAGGATATTGTATTGCCCCAAAGACCAATCCTTTTCTTGCCAGAACCTCGTAGCTATGAGCGTGTTTTTTCATCAAAGATCTGAAATTGAATGATCTTACCTTTTTTCTTAGACTTACGGTTGCAAAATGAAGCGATTTATAAAGAAGCCATCACTCTCAGTGAAAAGCAGGTTACACCTAAGTGTTTAAAATATTTTAGAAAAACATCCACATCAAACCTGCAATTACTACAAGCTGTGCAGCAAAGAGTATTGCTCCAAAGACCAATCCTTTTTTACCGGAACTTAGTAATGTTTTGAAGCTGACCTTTAATCCTATAGCTGCCATTGCTGTCGCCAATAAAAAGTTGCTGCCTTTTTTACTGAAGTTTAAAATTTCCTCTGGAAATGGAAAAATAGAAACTATGATAGATATCAAGATGAAAGCAATGAGATACCACGGTAGGTTAAGTTTTTTCTTTGTCTTAGATTTAGATTTTTTAGCGGTAAAATGGGCAAAAATCAATAGTGCAGGAGTGAGCAATGCTACTCGTCCTAGTTTCACAGTCACGGCCATTTCTCCTATGTTTTCACTCATTGCAAATCCTGCACCGGCCACATTGCCTACGGAGTGTAAGCTTGCACCCAAAAGAATACTGTTTTGTATATCTGTGAGCCAATCTTGCGTGATAAGTGGAATCAGTAGCATACCTATAAGACCATATAAGTTGACCACTGCCATAGATATGCCTATATCACTCTTGTCTTCGCTCACGCTAGGAGCTAGAGCTGCTATGGCAGAGGAGCCACATATAGCTGTGCCAAATCCTACTAATAGTCCTGCGGTACTAGGACAGTTCATTTTTTTACTTAGCCAAATAGTCATCAGAAGAACTGCGGATATAGTGACTACTACTATGAGAATAGTCTCCCATCCCAGTTTTAGAAAACTCCCGTAGTCTATGCTGAAAGCCATTAGTATAATGGCAATTTCTAAGAATCTACCGCTTGCCGTTTTTATGCCGAAATCTAAGACCTCTGGTAATGGCATGGCATTGCCTATTATAATCCCTATGACTAAAGCCAATAGTATGGCATTGAAACCTAGTAAATCACTGAGGAGTATAGCAGAGAATACTATTGCTAGGGAGAGTAATACTCCTTTTGCTGTACTATATAGGGATGAGATCTGCATATCCACTTATTTTTTTAGCTCACCGGAATAGCTTAGGAAACCCCCTTCTAGATTATATACTTTTGAGAACCCATTTTTTAACATATAAGAAGCTGCTCTACTGCTACGAGATCCACTACGGCAGTATAATACGTATGTTTTGGTGGTATCTAGTTTTGCTATGTTTTGTTCGAAATTAGCCTCGTTTATATCTATGAAATGGTCTACCTCTGGTATGTATCCGCTGGCTATTTCAGTTGAAGTTCGAACGTCTATTAGTATCAGGTTTTCATCCTGTAGCATAGAAGGAAGGTCTTGTTGACTAAGACTTTCAACTTCACCTGATTGGGCATTGCACGCTACAAATGCTATTGCTGTTATGAATAATGTAAATAACGGTTTCATCTATTTTTATTATAGCAATAGTAAGGGGATATTTTGAAAGTAAGTGTAACAATAGTTTCACCCCTTAGTTAATTAAAAATAATTAAGTGGTTGATATGTAGCGTATTGAGATTTTTATTGTAATTCCATGTTAGGTATATAGTTACCACGGTACTAAAGTGTAGAATAAGAAAAGTATTATACTAGATTCTTTTTAAACCCTCCCTGTTATGAACGTAACTCCCTCCCCCGAGACTGCTTCCATTTAGTAGTAGTTTAACGTTTTTTTTTATTAGACTAAAATCAGGTTTGTAAAGAGCCTGATTTTTTTTAATTTTTTTGGATAGTTTTTTAAACTATTTTCTCAAAAAAATATCAATGTATATCTAGCTAAAGAATCATTTAAATGTCAACCTTTCTATACTTTGTCCATTTATGACCTTCTTGTTTGCCTAAAATTATTTTTATGGGTTTTACGTCACCCAAATAAAGATATCATTAATAAAAATGATACTCAAAGCCTTCTTTGATTTTGTATTTCCTATAGCAATTCCACAAGCTTCGCCACTACATAGTCTACTTCTTTACGAGTAGTAAACTTACTAAACGAGAAGCGAACTGCAGAGCGGTCAGCAGGATGGTTTATCCCATTGAGCACATGGCTATCACCTATAGCACCACTATTACACGCAGAGCCACCACTTGCACATATGCCATTCATATCTAGCTGAAAGAGTAGGGTAGAGGCTCCATTGCAAGGAGGCAGAGATACGTTAAGCACTGTATATAGACCACCTTCATCACTGGTGTCTCCATTAAAACAAACAGCAGGTATCTTACTAGTTAACTGCTCCTTAAAGTAGGTTTTTATGCGTTTAACAGTATCTATTTTTACTTCAATATTTCTATTGGCTACTTCCAGAGCTTTTGCTAGACCTGCTATACCGGTTACGTTTTCTGTGCCAGCTCGCATAGAGCCTTCTTGTCCCCCTCCTGTTACTATTGGGCGAATACGTAGCGATTTATTTTTGTATAGAAATCCTACCCCTTTTGGACCGTGAAACTTATGTGCTGAGCACGCTATGAAGTCTACATCTAGTTCTTTTAGGTCAATAGGATAATGCCCTATAGTCTGCACTGTGTCTGTATGGAAGTAGCACTTATTGGCACGAGCTATTTTACTTATAGCAGCTATATCATTCAGAGTTCCTATTTCATTATTAGCATGCATTAAGCTTATAAGACTTCCCGGATTTAGCTCAGCAAGTTTCCTTAAGTCTTCTAAATCTGCACGTCCGTACTCATCTAGTTTTACGTAGCTCACTTGAGCCATGTCCTTATTTTGCAGCTCTTTAGCAGTATCTAGTACCGCCTTATGCTCAATTTCACTGGTGATAATATGTTTTACATTTAGATCATTTACCGCACAGCGTAGAGCCATGTTGTCTGCTTCGGTTCCGCTACCTGTGAAGATAAGTTCTGAGCTAGTGCAGTTAAGTAGTTTAGCAATGTCCTTTCGGGCCATTTCTACTACTGCTTTTGCTTTTCTTCCTTGTCCGTGTATAGCACTAGCATTGCCAAAGCAATTGTGCATTACCTCGGTCATTTTTTCAATGACCTGTACATCCATAGGTGTAGTAGCTGCGTTATCTAGGTATACTTGCATAGGCTTAAGTGCAAAGAAAAGAAAAATAGCCTCAAAGGCAGTATTTGTAGCCTATAAGCTTATAGCAGAGTTGAGCCATATTATAAGCAGTAATATCATCATCTGTCTCCGGGTTTAGTTCTACTATGTCAAAACCCTTTACATCACATTTCTCAAATACTTTTTTAAGCAGCTTTAGCGTCGGGTACCACTTTAGCCCCCCGGGTTCTGCTGTGCCTACACTTGGGCATATGCTTGGGTCAAATCCATCTGTATCTACAGTGATATAAAGATTTTTAGGCAGTTTAGCTACTAGTTCATCCATCCATTCGTCATCTTCCCATATCTGATGATCGTACCAACAATGTATATTATCTGAAGACTTTATGAGTTGAGACTCTTCTATGCACTGTGCACGTATCCCTACTTGAAATATCTCAGGTTTTAGTTCGTGTATTCGGGCCATTACACTGGCATGAGACCATTTATTTCCTTCGTATTCTAAGCGTAAGTCACTATGGGCATCTAGTTGTAGTATGCCAATGTCTTTCCATCTCTCTTGAAAAGCTTTGAAAATGCCGTAAGTCACCGTATGCTCGGCACCTATGCTTACTAGAAACTTATCATTAGTTAGGTGTTTTTTAGAGTCCTGGTAGATAGCTTCTATAGCATCTGCATCTACTCTACCTTTAAAATCTAGTGGTTCTACACAAGCTATTCCACATTTTTTATAAGCTTCATCGTCTAATTCTGGGTCATAAAACTCTACGTATTTGGAGTTATTAATTAGAGCCTCAGGTCCTCGGTCAGATCCTTTTTTGTAAGATGAAGTATGCTCATATGGGAGCTGTTGTATTACTACTTTAGAAGTTTCGTAGCTATGAAGTTTAGGTTCTGGTATTCCTAAAAATGTGTTTTCGGGTGAGAGTACATTCATTGTAATGTATGGTGTTGATTTTGTAATGCAAATGAATGGTAAATAATAGCACTTAACAAAAGAAAAAATGTGAAGGACAAAGACAAAAAAAAGGAGTTCATTTCAGACTCCTTTCTTGATTTTTATATGCGATATTTTCTATCTTACTCGTTCTATATACTCGCCAGTACGTGTGTCCACTTTTATCATCGTACCATTCTCTACAAAAAGAGGAACGTTTATTTCTGCTCCAGTTTCAAGTGTAGCTGGTTTTAGTGGATTATTGGCTGTGTCGCCTTTCATTCCCGGCTCACTGTAGGTCACTTCTAGCACCACGTGCTTTGGAGCATCTGCCATTATAGGGTTTCCTTCATCAAAGTATACACTCAGTATCATTTCTTCTTTGATAAACTTCATTTGTTCGCCCATCATAGTTTCTGGGATAGCTATTTGTTCAAAAGTTTCCATATTCATGAGCATTAGGTTGTCTCCATCTTTGTAGAGATACTGCATCTCTATCTGGTCTACCCTTACGTCATCTATATTCTCACCACTTCTAAATCTATTTTCCATAGACTTTCCAGTGATTGCATTTTTCATTTTTACCTGATAAAAAGCACCGCCTTTACCTGGCATTGTATGTTGATATTCTACTACTTGGCAGAGTTGGCCATTGTACCGTAGAAACATTCCTCTTGATAAGTCTTGTGTTGTTGCCATTCAGGGCAAATATATTGCAGTTGTATCTATTTTAAGAGTGAAACTTAAAATGCTGCTCCACTCATTTGTATGAAAGCATCTTTGGTAATGTCAAAAGTTGTTTTGGCAGAGGCTATTGCTTCGTCTACTTTGGAGGGGTCTTCTATTTGTATAAGGTGGTCCAAAAATATCTTCCACATCACTCCGAGTTTTTCACCATAGCAGGAGTAAAAATGGAATCCGTCTAACCTACTTAAATTAGGATTTTGCTTCAGCTGCTTATGTATGATTGCACCGCCTAGTGTACTGCCTTCGAATACGTACAAAACGCCCATAAATGATTCGTAATTTTCTATTGGGAATAGGATTCCACTTGTTACAGGAGCCTTAATTTCTAGTAATGCTGCATCCTTCTGTAGAGATTCAGTTTTCCTGCGTTGCTCTAGCTTGAGTTCTGGAGGCAGGTCAAATGGTAGTGAAGACCATTGCTTCTCAAATGCGTTATTAAGCACCAAATTGCTCATAATGAGTTTTTTATACTCATCTAGGGTTAGTCTGCCGTTCATTATCTGTTCGCTGTACCCTGCGACTTCTACATCTTGGTGGTTTTGTGCTGTTTCTGTTTTTATCCGCTCTCTTATCATACTTATTTAGACTAAATTAAAATAGTGTCGCAAATAAAATGAAAATTATCATTCTTTAAACAATCCCTCTTGAGTTAATATTTTTACTCTACACTTGCAGCAGTAAAAGTTAAGGGAAGCGAAGTTTAAATCTTCCACTGTACCCGCAGCTGTATTGTTCTGTTAATGATGTAGTCTATCTCAATCCACTGCTCGCCGAGGCGAGTGGGAAGGAAACTACCTCAGGAACTAAGTCAGAAAACCTGCTTTATGCTATTAGTACTCAATATGCTTTCGGGAAAAGAAGCTATAAGAGCCATAGGTGTATGCACCAGACTTTTATATAATTTTATCTTGTTGGTTATTGTTTTTTTAGGAGAAATAAAAATACAAACCAGTGAAAACAGCACTTGCTGTCATATCAATATTTATCTCTTGCTCCGTAATGGGGCAGGTAAATCTAGGGGATAGTCTAAAAACATTAAACCTGGACACATTTGTGCTAAGGTCTAGTAATGTTATATACTCTATTGCCCCAGAAGCATTGGCAGTGAAGCAAATCGCTTATGCAGATCCTGTGATGTCTCTCGGTAGCTCCTTAAAAGCTAATCTAGGTTTATTTACTAGAAATAATGGAGCTAGTGGATTAAGCACTCTTTCTTATAAAGGGGTAGGAAGTATGCAAACACCCATAGTACTAGAAGGTGCCAATATGCAAAGCAGCATGAATGGTATGATGGACCTAAATATTATAGAGTCCTTTCACTTTGACCAACTTACTATGGGCTCTGAAAATATAACCAATACTGGAACCCAAAATATGGGTGATGCTATCTCACTAGCGGCCAATCATAAAGTGCCCTCAATGACTGTGTTGCTGGCTACCAGCACGCAACTAGACAAAGACTTAGGTTTAAAATACAGCAATAAAAAAGGCAAGTGGATGTATAATGCATCTGTTTTGGGTAGCTCCTCACCCAATAGGGTGAACCTTGAACATTATGGTATAGATAGTTTTCAGGCCAATACAGACTATAAAAAGTTCAGTGGATTGCAAAAAATAAGCTTCACTAATTCCCGACAGTTTAGCTGGTCCAATACAATCTATGTGCAAGCATCTGATAGAGCTATTCCTCCACAATTTTATACCATAGCAGGCAGCCGACAGCAAGATAGAAATTTGATGATGGTTAATGCTATAGGCAAGATGTATAAATCTTGGTATCTAGAGTTTATAAATCAAACGTGGCATGAGACCATAAACTTTGATGATGTGATAGCTGGCAAATCCTATCTGAGCAGAGTGCTCAATGTGAATAGCACTTTGATAGCTAAGAAAGATTTTAAAAAGGACGTAAAGCTAAGATTAGTGCTAGGTAATGAGAATGCCTACTATACATCTGATGCCGTACAAAAAGACGCACGTTGGAACAGATTACGGGGTTCATACACCCTGGGTAAGGTACATAAGAAAAATAGCTTTGGCTTAGTGCAGCAAGTATTAGTGTATGATTCGGCTGCTAAAATGACAGGAGAGCTTTATTATAAACGTATTCTTCCAAAAAGAATTTTGTTCTCGAGTTCTATTCAAAAGCTCTTTCGCTTGCCTACTCTCAATGAGCTATACTGGTATCAACCAGGATTCTCGAGAGGAAATCTTTCTCTAAAACCAGAAGAAGGATATAAGGCAGAGATGTCTTTAAAGGTAGAAAGAACTGATTTTAATCTCACTGTAACACCCTATGCTGGTCTGTACCAAAACTGGATTCAATGGGGCGGAGCTTCTGAATTTACTCCTCAGAATATACAGTCAGTCTTAGTTCGTGGGGCTATATTGAATACGATGTACCATAGTGTTATTGCTAAGAAAGATCTTATTGTAAGACTGAACGTTAATTGGACTAGGGCAACGTACCTATTGGATGATAAAAAGGATTCGCGAGACGGAAAACAAATCATTTTCACCCCAGAGCTTACAGGGAATCTGTTTGTAGGATGGTCTTCTGATAGATTTGGAGTGCATGTGAATCAATACTTTGCAAGTACTAATTATACAAACAGTGACAATCTAAACAGCATAGCTCCATATACGCTTACCGATATTGGAGCATTCTACATTTATCGTAAAATTAGAATTGGGTCAGTACTTTCAAATGCGTTAAACCAAGCTTACTTTACCCAACCACGCACCCCATTACCAGGAAGAATAATTAAAATAAATATCAACTATACATTAAAATTTAAAAAATGAAAAGACAATCACTATTCGCATTAGCGGCAGCATTTTGCCTCGGAGTATTCGCACAAATAGACCATCAGCGAGTTTACTCTACATTCGATAATCTATCACTAGCAAAAGCAGACACTTTCAACAATGGAGCAGATGCAAGTAATGGATTTACGCATTATGGGAGATACTGGAATAACGATTACAATGCAGCTTGGAGCAGCTGGAGTGGATGGGCTCTTAGTAATATGACAGATACTATAACCGCAGGTTATGATAATCAATACAGTGCTATCGCAGGATCTGGAGTGAGTGGTACAAGCAATTACATGGTGAGTACTAGTAATGGGGCATTTATCAAATTAGATGAAGCAATAGCAATTTCTGGTGCTTATTTTACCAATGCTACGTATACCGCTCGTGATATGGAGCAAGGTAGTGGGTTTAGTAAAAAATTTGGCGGCGTTACAGGTGACGATCCAGATTTCTTAAGAGTAATTATTAGCTCATATCTAGCAAATGAATTTGTAGATAGTACAATCTTCTACTTAGCAGATTATCGCTCTGAAGATAATAGCAAAGACTATATTTTGAAAGATTGGACGTTTGTAGATTTCAATAATGACCTGGAAAATGATTTTAGCATAGACAGTATCTCTTTCAGATATGAAGGCAGTGATGTAGGAGAATTTGGACTGAATACTCCGGCTTACCTTTGTATGGACGATTTTAATGCTGTTAGTGCTGTTGAGAATGGAGGTCCTTTTATTTCAATTGGGGTAGATACTTTTTATAACGGTTCAGATAATTCAGGAGGCATCAATGACGGATACTTATTCTTTAATAGTAACTATAATTCAGATTGGAATAGCTGGAGTGGATGGGCTCTAAGCAGCAAGCTAGATAATACTACGGCCGGTTTTGGAAATCAGTATAGTTGTATCAATACAGAAAAACCTACCTTCTTTTTAGCAGGAGGCCAACAAACTGAGATACGATCACCGTATTTAGAGGGAAGAAAGGATATGTTATTCAAGACCCTTAGACCTGCACCTTGGCCTATGTCTATATCTGTGACTAATAGTGCATATGCTGCACTAGATATGGAGAATGGCAGTGGATTTAGCAAGAAGTTTGGTGGAGACTCCGGAGATGATGCTGATTTCTTTAGATTACTAATAAATTACGTAGATGCTGCAGGTAGTGTACTTAGAACAGATACTACGTATCTAGCAGACTTTAGGTTTGCTAATAATAGTCAAGATTTTATACTAAAGGATTGGAAAGAAATCAAATCTTACGGTGATAATGAGAATCAATTGTACCATAAGATTAAGTTTAGTTTAGAGTCTTCTGATATTGGTAATTTTGGGATGAATACTCCTGCATATTTCTGTTTGACTTATAATTTTGATATAGCAAGTGTAGAGCAGTTTAAGAGTGAAGTCGAAGTTAATGCATTCCCTAATCCAGCAGAAGGTGAAATACACTTTGCTGCAGAAGAAGCTATTAATAAGATACAAATAATAGGTATGGACGGAAGAGTGCTAATAGATTATACTCCTGAGCATAGTACTAAAAATTTAAGTGTAGACCTAAGTCTTGTGACTTCAGGTGTTTACTTTGCAGTAGTTTATACTGATAAAGGGATAGCTACTAAGAAATTTATCAAAAAATGAGACACCTCTCACTAATACTACTATTTGCTGCATTTGGCACGCAAGCCCAATTTGATGGTGCTGGTGGTGAGCCAGGCAGTAAATCTGTGCATAAGGATGATGCTAGCATAGTAGCTTGGGCTGGCACTGCTGAAGTGGAGCTAGGTCCTGTACAGATCAATGATACGACACAAGGTTATCCTACTATCGGCACTAGTAATAGTGCCCTAGGGCCTTTTGATGGTAACGTCTTAAGCCTCGGAGATGGGGGTTCTGTTACATTGTCTTTTGTGCAACCTATATATAATACATCAGGGTATGATTTTGCTATTTTTGAAAATGGATTTAGGGTAGGATTCTCCTATTATCTGGAACTAGCTCACGTAGAAGTAAGTGATAACGGGATAGACTTCGTTCGTTTTCCAAGTGAAAGCTTAAGTGACACGAGCTATCAAACGGATAATTTCGGATATACCGAACCTGAGAAACTAAGGAACTTTGCGGGCAAGCACCAAGCACCTTACGGTACTTTATTTGACTTAGAAGAAGTAGGTCTAGATCAAGTAAATTACATCCGAATAATAGATGTGGTAGGAAGCGTGAATGATAGCTTTGGTACTAGAGATAGTAAAGGTAGAATAATTAACGATCCTTGGCCTACTCCGTTTGCCAGTAGTGGATTTGATCTGGATGCTGTGGCTGTAGTGAATGGAAGTTTGCTTTCTGTTCTTTCTCTTGAAAGCTATGCTAAAGCTAATCCTTTGAGATCAAACTCAGTGAGAATAGGTGACAAGTTGAAACTAAAACCTGAATGGGAGGGAAGCCGCATAAGCTGTAGAGACATGAATGGCCTTGAGCTTTATTCATTTTCTTCAGAAATAGCTACTCTTTATACGGCTGGAGTATACACTGTTACCATATATAAAGATTATCAGATATGGGTTCAAAAAATTATCGTTTACTAATCATTTTTTGTCTGCTTGCATTCGTATGGAACGGATGCAAGCCAGATGAAGAAGTCTTACCCGATACTTTCACAGGAGCAAAAGTTCTAATCGCCAATGAAGGGAACTTTGGCTGGGGAGAAGGGACGTTGTCTGTGTACTATGAAGGTTCTGAAACCATAGATAATGAAGTCTATAAAGCCAAGAATAACGAGTCTCTTGGAAATGTATTTCATTCTATCGCATCACTCAATGGGTATTACTTTTTAGTCATAAATAACTCAGGAAAAATAGTGATTACAGATAGTTCTTTTAACAAAGTGAAAGAAATCACAGGATTAACTTCTCCTAGGAATATATATCAAGTGACAGACGATAAAGCCTATATCACTGATTTGTATGCAAATGCTATTCATGTTATGAATATAAAAACGTTGGAGATTACAGGTGCAATTCCCTGTAACGGTCATTCCGAAGAAGGAGTAATATCCCAAGGGAAGTTTTGGTTTACAGCCCCAGAAACATCGAATATTTATGCTGTTGATATTAGCAGAGACGAGATAGTAGATAGTACCCAGGTAGGCGTAATGCCAGAAAGTATAGTACTGGATAAGGACCTAGGTATCTGGGTTATGTGCAGAGGAAGAGGAGTAGGAAAATTAGTGGCACTAGATCCCTCAGGTTCAATTGATATGTCTTTTAGTTACGAAGTGACTGGGGTACCTACCAATCTTGTTTATGACGATTTATTAGATGTTTTTTACTACCTCAATACGGATATTTGCATACTAGATAGATCTGTTTCGAGTGACCCAAGTATATGGAAATCAGCAGAAAATAAAGTTTTTTATAGTTTAAATATAAACCCCAGTAACAACGACGTGTATGTTTCTGATGTGAAGGACTTCGTATCTCGAAGCACTATTTATAGATATTCCCGAGAAGGAGCTTTACTCGACGATTTTTCGGCAGGTATTATTGCAGGAGATTTCTTTTTTCCGTAAGAAAAGAAGTGAGCGATTATCTTCGCGGCCTTGATTAAGTTTAAGGACATATTTAAACTAGCCACAGGCTACAAGTCTCAACTCTCTCAGTTTTTTGGGTTCAATGTACTTACCTCCATATTTAATGTGGTAAGTATCGGAATGGTAATCCCATTTCTGAAAGTAATTTTCAAAGACGATGATGCTATTTTAATTCCTACAGCATTCACTACAAGCCCTTCTGATTTCCTCAAGTTCTTAGACTATGAGATGAGCCTAAAGATACTAGAATGGGGTAAATACAACGCTTTACTCTATTTCTCTATTGGTATTATTATCGCTTTCTTTCTAAAGAATATTTTCCTTTATTTCTCATTTTATAATCTCGCCTATGTGCGTAGTGCAGTTGTGAGAGACATCAGAGAGACCTTATATAATCATATTCTCAGACTGCCACTTAGCTATTTCAATAAAGAAAAAAGAGGAGATACCATATCTAGATTTACCAATGATGTAAAAGAAGTAGAATGGAGTTTACTAGGAGTTATAGAGTTATATTTCAAGCATCCGGTTGCTATACTTATTCCGTTGGTGACCTTGTTTTTTATCAGTTATCAGTTGACACTTTTTGTAGTAGTGGTCCTGCCCATCAGCGGCTATTTGATAAGTAGAGTAGGTAAGAAACTAAAGCATGCCGCACAGCTAGGGCAAGAGAAAATGGGAGAGGTGCTTTCTCACTTAGAAGAGAGTTTGCACGGTATCAAAATTATTAAAGCATTTAGTGCTACGAAAGATAAAGAAAGCCGTTTTAAAACGCTTAATGACGAACACTTTAGACTGATGGTGAAGCTGAACAGAAAAGAGTTTTTAGCATCTCCGCTCAGTGAGTTTATGGCCAGTATAGTCATGAGTAGTATTCTGATATACAGTGGCTCACTCATCCTCAATGCGGATTCTGCTCTTACAGGAGAGTTTTTAATAGGTTACATCGCAGTATTCTCACAATTGATTCCACCGGCTAAGGCCATTTCAGAAGCATTTTTTAGACTAAAGAAAGGTGCTGCATCACTCGATAGAATCAATGAGGTACTGGCAGCAGAGGTAGAAAAGGATAAGAATGGACTTTCTGCTCCACCGTTTAGCAAGGAGATAAAACTAAGCAATGTGAACTTCTCTTACGGAGACGGACCGCTGGTATTAAAAGACATTAATTTAACCATTCACAAAGGAGAAACTGTAGCTCTAGTAGGATCCAGTGGAGGAGGTAAATCAACACTTGTAGATTTGATTCCTCGTTTCCATGAGTTAAATAGTGGGAGTATCACTATAGACGGACAAGACATCAAAAGCATAGAGCTGAACTCGCTACGTAGTATGATGGGTATAGTAACACAGGATGCAATACTCTTTAATGATACAGCTGCCAACAATATAAAAATGGGTGACTTCTATCTGAGTGGCGATCAGCTGATAAATGCAGCCAAGGTGGCTAATGCCCACGATTTTGTGCGAGAACTGCCAGATAGTTACAATACTAACTTAGGCGAAAAAGGAATGAACCTGAGTGGCGGCCAACGACAGCGAATGAGTATAGCTCGTGCCATAGCCAAAGAGCCGCCGATACTGATACTCGACGAAGCTACTAGTGCCTTAGATACCGAAAGCGAAAAAATGGTGCAGGATGCCTTAGAAAAGGTAATGCAAAACCGAACGAGTATCGTGATAGCACACAGACTGAGTACTATCCAAAATGCAGATAAAATAGTGGTCCTAGATAAAGGGCAAATAGCCGAGCAAGGATCACATGCAGACCTGATGGCCAAAGGAGGAATCTATAAGAAGTTGGTAGATCTACAGACGTTTGAATAGGGGAACATTATTTCGTAGGAACACGCTTCAGAGGCGTGTTCCTACGAAATAATAGAAATTAGGAATGCCATTCAAAAAGATAAAACAATATCGTCTTCTTGGATATAATTACGCATCAAATGATTCCTATTTTGTAACAATAATGTGTGCAAATAGAGATTGTTTTTTAGGAGTACTGAAAATGGTAAAATAGAATATTCAGAAATTGGGGAGATTGTTGTGAACGAACTCAATATGGCTATCGAGCATAAGAAAAACATAGTAATCCCAAATTATGTCATAATGCCAAATCATACTCATTTGATTGTTGAATTAAGAAATGAAGAGGTCACAGAAAAAGCTTCACCGAGCATTCTGCCATTAGGCGATGGATTTGAAAGGAAAGGGCATATTAGTCCTTTGCAGAAAGGTTCTTTAGCTGCATTTGCAAACCATTTCAAGGGTAGAATAACTAGACGCTTAAAAGAACTTGGGTTTGTAGATTTTGGTTGGCAACCTAGATACAATGATAGAATTATTAGGAATGTTGAGGAGTATAAAGTTATCTCAGAGTACATAGATGAAAATATTAGTAAATGGGATGAGAATTCTGAACAATTATAGGAGCACGCCTTTGTAGGAACATGCGGGGTGAAATCCGCCGTTATGGAAGGCGTGTTCCTAGCAAAAAAATCATAAATTTGCTCACTTATAAAAAAAACCAATTATGAGCCATAACATACAACCTGGGGTAGCTACAGGAGACCAAGTACAAGCAATTTTCAGACACGCAAAAGAAAATAGCTATGCTATGCCAGCTGTAAACGTAACCACTAGTAGCACGGTAAACGGAGCTTTAGAGACTGCAGCAAAGCTAAACTCACCAGTTATCATCCAATTTAGTAACGGAGGAGCACAGTTCTTTGCTGGTAAAGGATTAAGCAACGAGAATGAAAAATCTGCCATAGCAGGTGGTGTGGCAGGAGCTAAGTATGTACATGAGCTTGCATTAGCTTATGGTGCTACAGTGATATTGCACACAGATCACGCAGCTAAAAAGTTACTTCCTTGGATAGACGGTTTGTTAGATGCAAGTGAAAAGTACTTCGCAGAAACAGGAAAGCCACTCTATAGCTCGCACATGATAGATCTATCTGAAGAGCCTATAGAAGAAAATATAGAAATCTGTAAAAAGTACCTAGAGCGTATGAGCAAAATGGGTATGACACTAGAAATAGAGTTAGGTATCACAGGTGGAGAAGAAGACGGAGTAGACAATAGTGATTTAGATAGCAGCAAGCTATATACACAGCCAAGTGAAGTAGCTTATGCATACGAAGAGCTTATGAAAATAAGCCCAAGATTTACGATAGCCGCAGCATTTGGAAATGTACACGGTGTATACAAGCCAGGTAATGTAAAGTTGACTCCAATTATCTTAAAAAATTCTCAAGATCACGTACAAGAGAAATTCAATACAGGAAGTAATCCAGTAGATTTCGTATTTCACGGTGGATCAGGTTCTACACCTGCAGAAATCAAAGAAGGAATCTCGTACGGCGTTATCAAAATGAACATAGATACGGATACGCAATATGCTTTTACAGAAGGAGTAAGAGACTATATGCTTGCGAAGAAAGACTATGTAAGTAGTCAGATAGGCAATCCTGATGGAGATGATATACCAAACAAGAAATACTACGATCCACGTAAGTGGATGAGAGAAGGTGAAGTGACGTACAACACTCGTTTAGAGAAAGCATTCGCCGACTTAAATAACGTAGGTACTTTGTAGCCAGTTGTCTCTCTGAGTATTCCGCTATAAGCGGAATGTACCGAAGAGTGAATAATGTAGGCACGCTTTAGCCAGTTATCTCTCTGAGTATTCCGCCATAAGCGGAATGTACCTAAGAGTAAACAACTTAGGAACGTTGCAAGTTTAAGTCTAAATTGAAATTTAAGTCTAAAGCCTTTCGCTATGCGGAGGGCTTTTTGTATTTTTGGACAAATGAAAAACTATATGTTCGTACTTGTTTCACTTCTTTTCTTCTCCTGCCAAGAAGTTGATCTACCTACACCTGAGTCTGAAAATATAATAGGTGAATGGGAGTGGATAGAAAGTAGTGGTGGTTTCAGTGGTACGTTCATAAAAGCGAGTGATGTAGATTATAGTAAACAACTTGTTTTCAAAGAAAATGGGAAGTACCGAAAGTGTACAAATGATAAAAAAGATAGTAGAGGTGATTTTGAAATCACAGATCCTACAAGTGGCAGATATACACTTACCTTAGCAAAAGAAGAGTCTTTTGGAACGTTTGATTTACGTTTTCATGGTCAAGATACTATTTCTCTATACCCCAAAGGATGTAGTGATTGCTTTGCAGATACGTACGTAAGGAAGTAACCTTATCCAATTCCACACGTACTGCATCCATCGGATGCGATTTATTCTATTCTACATCGTTTCATTTGTATTGATGGCAGCACAAGCTCAACATACACTTTATCTCTTCCCTGGGCAGGGTTCAGACTCGGCTATATTTAGCAAGATGGATTTTTCAGATTCGTTTGAGTTGAAGTATATGGAGCTGCCAACACCCTATAAAGGAGAAATGCTCCCCGAGTATGCTAAACGGTTTGTAAGCCAAATAGATACTACAGAAAAGTATAGTCTCATAGGAGTTTCACTTGGCGGTATGATATGTACAGAGCTAGCAGATCTCCTAAAGCCTCAGAAAATCATACTAATAAGTAGTGCCAAGTGTGCCGCAGAACTGCCCGGCAGATATAGTTTTCAGCAGAAAGTGAGACTAAATAGAGCTATACCTGCCAGCTGGTTTAGGGTAGGAGCACTGCTACTGCAGCCCATAGTAGAACCAGATAGAAACAAAGAAAAAGCCATCTTTAAGCGGATGCTAAAAAGCAAAGACAAAATCTATATGAAGCGTGCAGTAGATATGATAATCAACTGGCAACGAGAAAGCTATAACCCCAACATAATCCATATACACGGAGACCAAGACAACACTATTCCTATAAAAAATGTTAAGGCTACTTTGATAGTAGAAGGTGGAAGCCACATGATGACACTTACAAGAGGTGAAGAGATTGGGATGCTTATTCGGGAGCAGTTGTAACGGTGCCTGTTCGCCTATGGCTAAAGTGGTCTACGATCTTCGTCATCTTGAGCGGACCCGATAGCTATCGGGTGGAAGCGTGAATGAAGAGTGGTGGCTCGTATAAATAGCCTCATTGTTTGGACTATTTTTGTAGATCTAGTATTGTGACGTAATCAATTGATAGTCATTGTTTAATTGATATATATTCAATATACACCACTTTTATTTGCAAAATACACCAAAATTATTTTCATTATGTTCCGCTCTATTGCCACTCCAATTTATCCCATCCTACTATAGCATGATGGGTTCTATTTTGGTTTTCCTTTCCGCCGTAGAATAATGTCTTAGAGGCTATAGTATCTGTAGATATCCGCTCAAAATCATCCATTGCTTTAAATAGTTTAGAGGTGATGGTAGTCGTAGCTTTTATCTCTGCTATATGCGTCTGCTCATTTTCGGTATAGAAAAGGTCTATCTCTTTTCCTTTACTATCTCGCCAAAACCAGTATTCTCTCAGCAGCATCTGATGCTCATTTTGTTTAAGCAATTCATTGATAACAAAGGACTCATATATATGCCCATACTGCGAGTGAGAAGGAGCCAGTTGACCACTTTTGATATTCAGCAGATAGCAGAGAAGCCCCGTATCGTAGAAGTAGAGCTTGGGACTTTTTATCACACGTTTACTATAGTTTTTGTAATAAGGATCTAGAAAATGAACGATAAAACTAGTCTCTAGTATAGACAGCCAGTTGCGTGCCGTAGTATGGCTCACTCCTGCATCTTTAGCTAGGTCACTATAGTTGAGTAGCTGCCCGGCTCTCGCTGCACATAGTTTTATAAAATTACGAAAGGTGCGTTGGTCTTGTACATTAAGTAGCTGGCTTACATCCCGTTTTACATAGGTTTCTACATAGTCAGCATAGTATTTATCACTCTTTATCTTTCTATCAAATATAGCAGGATAAAAACCAGTATTCATAGCCGTAGAAAGATCATCTGCTAGCCAGTTGGCTTCTTTCATTTCTGCGAGGTCAAACGGTAGCATTTTAAATATACCCACTCTGCCTGCCAGGCTCTGAGTGATGTTATGTATCAGATTAAAATTTTGTGAACCAGACAGAATATACTGCCCCATTTTGCGGCTAGAGTCCACTACATCTTGTAGCTGCGAAAATAGTTCGGGTACTTGCTGCACTTCGTCAAAGATGACTCTGTCACTATACCGAGCTAAAAATCCTTTTATATCTCGTTTTACAAATTCTCTGTGGTCTATGTTTTCTAATGAGACGTACTCGTAATCAGGGAATTGGGTTTTCAGGAAAGTAGTTTTGCCAGACTGCCTAGGTCCGGTAATAGCCAAGATAGGATACTTAGTAAGGTACTCTTTGAAGATAAGATATAGCGTCCTTTTATAGTTCATTACATGACAAATATAACCAACTATTTTCAATTTACACCAAAAATATATTCAATATACACCACTTTTATTTGCATAATACACCAAAATTATTTTCAATTTACACGGATATGTTAGAGAAATGCTGTTGTTTTTGTCACCCTTAGTCGAAGAGTGATGGCGTTGACTAGAGGTGAGGAGATAGGGGAACTTATTTTGGAGCAGTTATCACTTTAGATTCAACACCAAAGACTCAAACTCCTTGAACAATGAACTATTATCAGGAGTTTCCTTCTTTCCTGCAATGGTAATATCAATTAATGACTTGGTTTTGTGCAGCTTTAATATGCGATACTCAAAATAATCTGATTCCTTTTTATTCAGAGCTACGGCAGAGTGTTCGTTTTTGAAAAGGTTTAGAAAATCAGTGAGTTCTAAAGAATATTCATCCGTTAATAGAGATGTGTATGTTTCTATAGTAGATTCATTTATCTCATAGTTATAGATTGTAATTCCGGCATTATTTTTCTCATCATAAAATGCTGTTGGAATGTCTATCTTGAATTTTCGCCAACCCTTTGGGAAGGTGATTGGACAACCAGCTACTAACTCAAATAAATAGATCTTATGAGTTTTAGTAAGCTTAAATATAAAGTCTTGGAATCCCATTACTTAAACACCCAAAACCGTTTGGGCATCGATATTTAACTTTACACAAATTTGTCGAGCTACTTTTAGTGTTGGTTCACTTTTGCCATTGAGGTATTCACTTACACGAGACTTGCTCACACCTAGTAGGTCAGAAAGTTTGATTTGGTTGAGATCCATTTCGTACATTCTTAGTTTTATCACTTCTACCAGAGTAGGTGGAGTCACCGGAATATGCTCCTCCTCATAATCTGCCACTAGGTCAGAGAGTAAGTCCAGCTCTATGAAGTTTTTATCATCCGTAGGCGTTTCATTATCTACTACGAGCAGCAGTTCCTCTATGCGTGTGCAAAGTACTTCGTATTCTTTCTTTGTTTTTATGCTTCTCATTTCTGTTTATATCGTAGTACTATTTATCTTGTCGTATTGCTTGTGTGTGCCTATGAATCGTATGTAGACTTTCTGCGATGCGTATATTACAATGGCTACTAGCCTATATTGGTTTCCTTTTATATTAAAGACTATGCGGCTATTCCCTACATAATCAGCGTGGTTATAGGTTTGTTTTACATCGCTCAAGGAATCCCAAGTGCATAGCTTTACGGCAGTATAACAGTCTCGCAGAGCTATATCCGCATCTGGGTACTTCGTCCCAAAGTTTTTAATCTTTCCACCACGGCGGACACGTGCAAATGTGACTATTCTCAATGTTTTTATTCTGTTACTACAAATGTAGAAAAAATTTGAAAAACAAAATAATAGTTTTAAAAACAAAACTTATGTTTAGGTACACAAGAATATGAACCATACGATTTCTATTAAAAATGGGAAGTGCTAGACTATACGAGAGTGTATCCCCTGCCTGCCGCAGGCAGGAAAGGGTGAATGAAGAGTAGCGGTACGCATAAATAAGCTAGTTGGACTCTTATATCTTGTTCATTAAACTCATTTGCTGACAATATTGCAACTAATCTTTCATTTTGTTTCTATTGCTTCATAGTTTATTTAGTCATTCCATTCCACAATAAAAAAGGGCTATGTAACAAGTCTCCCTAACCACACAAAGCCCCAATCAAATCATACTTGGTCAGTATGTGAACGGTTCCGCTGAGTTCTTTTACTAGGACAGCAGGATTTTCTTTATTAATAAGGCTAGATACTTGGTCTATAGATGCAGAAGCAGCTACCATAGGGAAGCTTGCTTGCATTACCTCACTTACTTTATGGTCGGCTAGCTTAGGATTTTTGAGAAGCTGAGAGAGTAAAGCATGGTCGTTTATAGAACCTACAAACTCACCAGAAGCATCTATTACAGGAAGTTGAGATATGTCGTGTTTCTCCATTACATCAAAAGCTGCTTTCACATTGTCTGTGTCTGTAACAGTAAGCATAGGCAAGTGACTGTGGCTAGAAATCATGTCCTCAGCAGTCTTTGGAGTGCTGTCTAAGAAACCACGTTCTTTCATCCACTCATCATTAAATGCTTTACCCATATAGCGAGTAGCGTGATCGTGGAATAGTACTACGACCACATCTGTTGGCTTGA
>Ga0209284_10002018_pt1 | contig 28937 bp, 20 predicted proteins | sample FRY03_FD_187211 | JGI IMG/M metagenome (GOLD analysis project Ga0209284, IMG submission 187211) | Freshwater microbial communities from Lake Fryxell liftoff mats and glacier meltwater in Antarctica - FRY-03 (SPAdes) (version 2) | ecosystem: Environmental > Aquatic > Freshwater > Ice > Glacier...
TGTCTGAGTAACAGAGTATGTGCCGATGGACACGTCCGGCAGCGATGCGTCCTCGGGAGGCAGGACCGGATAAACGGGAGCCATGCCGCGAAGCTCTTCCAAAGTCCCGGCGGCATCCGTGGCAATGCCGTCGGTCAGCAGAATAATTCCCGCCAGAGGCTGACCTTCGTAGCGCTGTTTCATTTGTGTCAGCGCGGTTTGCAGACTGGAAGCCGTGCCGTTGAATTCCACCGCATCAAAATGAGGAACCTGCTGCAGCCGATCAGACACGGTGTAGCGCCGCAGTTCAAAATCCTGAGCCAGCTGAGTCAGCCATCCGACGGGATCTGTTTTTTCCCCGTTTTTAAGGGCTTCGGAAAACGCGTCCGCTCGGGTTTTGCTGTCACCTTCTGCCGTCACCAGAAGACTGCGACTTGTGTCGGCAATGACCGCAATCACATTGGCTCCCGACCGTGGGCGAGAACTGCTCCACAGCGGATTTACGAGACACGCGGCCAGCAACAGCCATCCGAGAACTCTCAGGACGGGCCCCACAGGAGCGGCTGCCATTCGGCGACGGTTCAGCCACAGAGCCAGCAGGACACCGATGGCTGCGATCAGCGCCGCTGGAACAATCCAGCTTCGATCACCAATTACCAGGCTTGCTAGTTGCAGTGTCAGCATGAGTAAGATCGGGCAGCCAGTCTCGGGGTTATTCAGCCGACCGGCATCCTGTGAATGGTCACCAGCGTCTGTTGTTGAACCGAACGCTGCAGGCGAGGCATCTTACTGCGGCCCCGCATTCGGTAAAACGAAGAACGAACTGTGCCCTGGTCTGCCTTCAAAGTAAACTCATCCTTGCCCAGGTCCGAAAAAGTTTCAAACATGTGCTCACCCGGAGATCCCGATGTTTGTGAATGCCGAAAGACTGCCGCATGTGCTGTCTCCAAAATTGTATTCTTGTCCTCGGCAGTACGAACTGGAACTCGCAAAGCTGTTTGCACCCGGCTGGCATCTCGTCGGTTCTCTTTCTGATGTGGCCAGCGACGGAGATTTTTTTACCCGCGAATTGCTGGGAACTCCGATCATCGTGCGGAATGTCCAGGGACAAATGCATACGTTTTTGAACGTCTGTCCCCATCGCCACTGCATGCTGACTCATGAAGAAAGCGGCAGCAGCCCGACGCTCACCTGTCAGTATCACGGCTGGGAGTTTTTGCCCGACGGCCGCACGGGAAAAATTCCGGATGCCCAAAGCTTTCGTCCGATGCCAGGTGGTCCCGAGTGTCTGAGGAAATTTCGGACAGAAGTTCGCGGACCGCTGATCTTTGTTTCTCTGAACGCGGACGCGCCCGATCTGGTCAATCTGCTGGGGCCGCTGAACACGGTCTGTGACGAATTTCCTGCGTCACGCTGGCAGCAGTCATCTCGATGGAGTTACGAGTTCAATGCCAACTGGAAAGTGGTCGTTGAGAACACCGTCGAGTCGTACCACGTGCCGACGGTACACCCGAAGACTCTGGTGCGATTTGGCGACGAAAATGAAATAGAACATCTGATTTTCGACAACGCAACGATCATGCGATCGACCATTTATTCGCCAGCCGCGTATCGTCGCATCGCCGACTGGCTTCTGCCGACGCTCGAACCCGGCTGTGTGCATCACTACAACCTGTATCATGGGTTTCCGAACGTTTTTCTGATCCGCATTGATGCCATGCTGCAGATGATGACCGTGGAGCCTCTGTCACCCGAGACATGTCGCCTGAATGTTTACGTCTTTACATTGCGAGCCCAAAAAGAAAACTGGCGTTCCCGCCTGCTGACTTCCGCGTGGGGGCGACTGAAGACGAGCGTGATCAAAGCCGTTCTGGCCGAGGACGCTCGGCTTTATCCGGACCTGCAAAGGGGCATGAAGGCCAGCCCGTTTCATGGCACCATCAGTACTCGTGAAGAACTGGTGTATGCGTTTCAGGATTATGTGAAGCGCGGTTGCGGATTGGAATGAACGGGCGATTGGCGAGAATCAACGATCAACGCGGCACTCGTGGATGTTTAGGATCGGTCGAGAAATAACTGTCCGATATGAAGTGATCGAGCGAAACTTAGCGGTTGTCTTCGAGCGGATTGATTCTCCATGGGCCGGTGTAGACAACGGACGGAGTGAAATCCGGCGGCATTGGTTCGCCTAGCAGCGGTAGTACCCATCGGGCTGTTCCGGCAATTCGGGATTCCTGTGAATCGATCGTGTAGGATTCAAAGACGACGTCTTTTGAAGCCGACGCACGCATCAGGCCCAAAGCCATGACTGAACTGCGTTGAACCAGTGGATGTTCGGGAGGAATGCTCTGGCGGTCTTTAATTCTGGCCTCAAACTTTGCGGCAATTTCCGGCACGGGATTCTTTTCCAGCAACAATCCCAGAGCCCACAAAGCCGACGCGCGTTTATCGGGAGTGCCCGGCGCTGATTTCGGAAACTGCTGTTCCAATAGTGGTCGCAGCTCGTTCATGCGAACAAGTCCGGCATATTGCAGCAGCATGGATTCCCTCAGCAAAACGTCACCCTGAAGCGAGCCGCCAGTCGCCAGTTGCTCTTCTGCTTGCTGAACGTAGGCTGCGACCTTTTCCCGAAGGGCTTCCTCCGGAGACAGCTGAATCAGCCATGCCGCAGAAACACCCACTTCATCGCGAGGATAGTCCAGCAGGGCGAAGCATTCGGCCGCAAATTTTGCGGAGTGCAGCTGGCCCAGCAACACCAGACTTTGTTCAATCCCCTGCCATTTTGGGGAGTCGGGGACCAGCAGCGATGAGGCGAGACTGATGATCTGATCCCTCAGTTCGCCGTGTTGATTCGCCACCGCCAGTGACATTTGACGGGCGACGTTTCGCACTTCAATATGGATGTCGCTCAACTGGCCGTGCAACATGACAATTCGGTCCGGGTCTGGAAACAGTCGGATCACACGTGCGGCCGTCATGCGAATGGCGGAGTCCCGGTGCTGATGCCCGGTCGGCAAGGATTTTAGCAGCACTTCCGGCTGGCGTTTGAAGGCTCGTTGCCACGCAACCGAAGCGACCGCATCGGAGCTGTCGTCGCAAAAAGCGGTCAGTTTCTCAGTGGATTCCGGTAGTCCATTATCAAGCAACGTCAGTCCCAGCAGGCGTTCAGGAATATCGCCGGTGATCAGCATCTCTGCAGTCGCATGCGCCTGCCGTGGATCCAGAACAGCAACGGCCTTCGCTGCTGCCGTTCGCTTTGAATATTCGGCGCTGCGATCCACAATTATAGGTAGCAACAGGGAAATTGATGAAGAATCTTTCAGCTCGGCCAGCCCTTCAGCCGCCAGGCGATACGAAGCCGTCGTCACATAGGGATCCATAAGACGCGGCTTCCACAGCTCCGTCGCCGCCGTCGTCTTCCAGCGGGCCAGCGCCGGTTCAATCAGCACGCGTTGTGAATCCGTTCCCTCGGCCGCTAATTTGATCAGCTCCGCAGCGGCCGACTGGATATTGCCTGCCGCCAACGCATGGGCACACGCGTAACGAATCCGGTTGTTCTTTGTGGATGCTGCGACGGACATCAGCGTTGGCCCGGCCTCCTGAATATCGGCCTGCTGCCGATCAGCGACTCGCGCCAATGACTGCGCCGCAACCTCCTGAATCTCCATGTCCGTCGCTTCTGCCAACGCTCGCTGCCACAGCGGAATCATGCGACTGTTGAGCTGATACGTTGTCACCGGGCCGGGGATGAGTGGATCGAGATGCATTCGCAGCGGCAGGTTGCGGTATCTGACAATATGCGGCAGGTCGATCGGACCTTCATAAGTCCCCTTCGGCGAAAACTCGGGATCAGGCGGCGCCAGCACCGGAGTGCTGGAATTCACGTCCTGAAACCCGTGACCTAGCGGCATCGCAAGCAGCGACAGAATCAGCATGCCAAAAGACAGCCAGCTATTCATGGAAAAATTCCGCAACATTTTGTCGTCTTCAATCTGTTGAATGACTTCAATCCGCTGAACTTCAACGCGTGTTGCCTCAGCTGGACAACGCCAGGTGTTGATCAGCCGCAGTGCGTTAGCACCCGGTTTATGCAGAAAAAAAAACGGACGCTGGCGCGTTCCGGCTGATGATTCAAAAACTCCGCATTTCTGCAGACATGGCGCTCGTCCGTTAGTCTGGCCTTGTCAGACGAAGAACCTGCGCATACAGCACTGCCAACAAAACAGTGCAGGTGATGCCCGTGATCCACCAGCCGGAAGGAATGAGATCGTACGACTGGAAACCGTCCGCCTGCATGGCATTCAGAGCGGCCGCCATCGGATTCAACCGAAGTGCGTTCTGCACGAAATCAAATCCGAAGGGCGATTCACGATTCATCCAGATCAGCATCGTTCCACCGAAAATCGCCACAAGAACGGCGTACGAAACTGCCGTCGCCACGGCTGTCGAACGGAAGAAGCTGCTGACCGTGGCACTGACCAGCATGGACAGCAGCGCTGCCAGCACCAGACAGACCAGCACCTGCACAACCTGCTGCTGAAGGGTTGGCTTGATGAGCATAATGACCGCATAACCGGGCAGTGTGGCGCATAGCAGCAATGCCAGGGTCAGCAGGACGCTGATCAGCTTGCCTCGCAAAATTTGGCCTGTCGTCAACGGCGTCACACGAAGTAAGTCCCAGCTTCCACCTTCCCGTTCGCCTGCAATCATTCCGGAGGCCAGACCAGGTGTCAGCAATACAATCAAAGCGACCTGCAACACGATGATCAAAGCGCCTGTGTATTCGACTCCGCGAGCTTCTGTGCCCTGAGCCGATGCCAGAGTCAGCACCAGTGAAAGTACCGCACAGCCAGCGACCAGACGCAGCAGCCAGTGCATGCGCCCGAACTGGCGACACTGAAATTCCTTGACCATCAGCGGATTGACCAGCGTTGGGATGCCAGCCGAACGACGCTGCGGATCCACCAGGTAAAGAACTCGACGGCTTGCCTGAACCCACTGCGACTGATCGTCCGTGATGAAGCCCTGCGATCGTGAACGGTCCAGCAAAGAATGACTCAGACGCAGAATACACACCACGCTGCCGATCAAAATAAAGCAGACAGCAAAGCCGATATACCAGCTGACAACGTCACGCGTTTCCATCAGCCCCGAGCCTCCAACAGACCCTTTGTTCAACATCTGCATCAGCGATGGAATCGGCGAGATCAGTTTCAGCCATTGAAACGCTTTGGCAATCGGACTGGTGCCGCCGGGGAACAATGCATCCGGAAAGAACGGAACAATTGTCATCGCAAAAGTGACGCCGTAGCTCCACCGAAGCGCGGACTCCGTGCTGCGACAATACGTCCCAACCAGCAGGCCAACGACCACCAGCTGCGCCGAAACCAACAGCAGGAACATGTAGAGTTTCAGGATATCGTCCGTAAACGATAGACCGCCCATCAAAAAACAGGAGGCCAGCGCCGGCAATGTGGCGAACAGCAGCAGAACGACAAATCCAAGCATTGCCAGAGCTTTGCCCAGATAAATGGACGTCCGTGACAAGGGTGAGTTCAGCAGAAGTTCGAGCGTATGTCGTCGAACTTCGGTCACAAGAGCGGTCGATGGAAACACGGGCACAATTAAAATAGCGGCGGCCAGCATGGCGTAGGTCAGCCACTGAAATACCTCACGCCCTTTGGCTCCATTCAGGTCAACAATCGCGCTGGATGGCCACTTGAGCAGAACTATTCCGGAGAACGCCACGGACACCGTAAGAAAGATGGCCAGCGTCTTCGAACTCCGCAACAGAGCCAGCAGTTCACGTTCGATAATGACAAGGCAGCCGATCATCGAGCCACCTCAGCCTTCGCAGAACTGGCGGCGCCGCTCTCCCGCTCTGTTCGCTCAGCCTCAGCCACCCGGGCGGCTGACACGAACGCTTCTTCCAGATCTCCGGCCACTTCACGAAATTGCGAAACTCTGTCGCCCGCAGTCACAAGCTGGTTCAGCAACGCGGCCATCTTTTGATCGTTCGCTGATGTCCGACAGCGAATGGTAGCTTCGGCTTCCGACACCGTGACTTCTGCATCGGCTTCCAGCGTCGGCCGAATGCGGCTGGCCACATCCGCGAGCCCCGTGGATGTCAAAAACTGAATCTCAATGGTTCGCCGCTGCGACAATTCGCGAGTCACTTCTTGTAGAGTTCCGACGGCTCTCAGTTTGCCGCCCGCAACGATCGCAATTCTGTCGCAGATTCTGGAAAGCTCGGGAAGAATGTGGCTCGTCACAATCAGTGTCCGGCCTTCCGCGGCCAGCCGCAGAAGAATTGTTCGCATCTCAATACGGGCTTCGGGGTCCAGACCGTTGGCCGGTTCGTCGAGAATCAGCACTTCGGGATTGTGAAGCAGCGTTCGGGCAATTCCGATTCGCTGCTGCATCCCATGACTCAGGCTCTCCACATACCGATCCTGCATCCAGACAGCGTTGGTCAGCTCCAGAACTTCAGCAACGCGTTTCCTTCGTTCCTTGCGAGCAATCCCAAACGCTGCTCCAAAGAAATCCAGATATTCACGAACACGCATGTTGTCATACGATCCGAATTTGTCAGGCATGTAACCCACCAGCCGCCGGACCTTTGCCAGATCGCGAACACAATCGGCCCCGCCAATCTTCGCGTATCCGGACGTCGGTCGAGACAGCCCGACAAGAATTCGAATCGTCGTTGTTTTGCCGGCACCGTTTGGCCCAATAAAACCCAGAATGCTGCCGCGGTTCAACGTCAGCGACAGGTTGTCGAGCGCGATAAATTCGCCGTAGTGCTTTGAGAGTTCATGAATTTCAACAACGGCATCCTGACTGGACATTTTCAGAAGCTCTCAAGGACAAAAGGAAGGTCAGATCCGAATAAGAAAACACTGACGTGAGTGGTCAAAATCACGGCTGTCGACGACCCTTCAACAGCAGCAGAACTCTTTCAATTCGCCAGCTGTCGTCCTGCTCACCGGACATGTCGCTGGCCTTCAGGGACTCATTCAGTTCGCTGACATTGAGCGACAGCAAAACCTTGCCGGACAGGCATGTGGACTTGATGAGGTGAATGGGAATCGAAAAGACCTGCAGGCCCAGCGGACTCTTGAACTGTGCGACCTGTTGAAGATCGTCGTACTCGCCGGACTTGATGGTCACTTCCCGTGACCCGGCTCTGATCATGAGTTCCACGTCGGCCTGGTCCACTGCGAACGGAAGGCAGACCTTAGGAAGCTGAAATTCCAGCAGCGTTTCGGCGCCGGATTCCTGAGGCATCCATTGGCGTTTGACATTGGCAAACACACTGCCGAACCCACCATTGGCTGTGGCGATCGATCGATAGGTCAGCACCTGCGGCGGGATAGAAATGAGTTCCCCCGGTGCCGGCGGAAGAAACTCCAAAGGCTGCACGACCAGCACAGAACGCTGCCTTCGAACCGCCTGATCACCAAACTCAAGGGCCTTGGTTTCGGAAGTATCCCAGAAGACAAGCGAAGGTACGATCGGAAATGGTTCGCCGCGTTCCTTTGACGGCTCCACAAAAACGGACTTCAGAAGCCTGCTGCGAAAACGCTGATCATCCGACAGCAACGTACTTCGGAAAAACTGACCGTGCGCCAGCCTGTCTTCAGAAGTGCATTCAAATTCTCCGTTGCCATTGATCGTCACCGTCAGATTGTCACGGTTGACTCCCGCCAGCATCACATCCGTAACGGCCAGTTTTTCTTCCGCATGCAACTGGCCCTTCAAACCGTTCTCGGTGAATTTTGCGAGGGCTCGCCAGGGAGATTTCAATTGGCGGACAGACTGAGTCGCATACGTTTTTACGCCCGCCGGCTGCTGAAGATTCTGCCACGATACTTCTGACGGACTTCGCCAGACCATCCGCCGATAATCGGAGTTCGTGTCGTCAGAGATTGCATCTAGCCGCGCACCTTCGCTCGACGAAACCTGAAGATCCGTGGGAACACCCACAAAGGTGGTGGCAAATCCGGCGACGGCCAGTTCCGTGGCGCCGGGAGTTGACTGAATGACGGCCGTTTCGATCATCGTTGTCGGAGCGACCGAACGAATCTGAAAGCCGACCACAGCCGCAGGCACCGCCGCCAGCATCGCCAGTCCAGGCAACACGAAAACAAGACGCTCGCCCAGTGATTTTCTCTGCAGCACGATTCCAGCGGCAAGCAGGCAGGCAGGAAAAATCAGCAGCAGCCACGCGGCCACGGTGCGAGACGGAATCTGATATCCAATCGCCGCAGCCGCGGCTTCTGCAGCTGCAGCTTCTGCAATGAGCGGAGGATTGCGGCCCGAAAACAGAGACTCCTGGAGCCTGCGGCTCGACGCAATCATTGCCACGGTCGGTTGGCCTTCCCCCTGAAACGCAACGGAATCCAGAAACACCAACGGCGAGATTGCCGTTACCAGCACAACACCGTCACCATACGGAATCCGCAGGGCCACGGGCCAACCATCGACACTCCAGATCACTTCTCCTGCATCCGGCTGAATCCTCAAGTAATGAACAGGCTCGGCGAACTCACGAGTCACTGATCGAGTTGGATACTGAAGCTGCGGATAATTTCTGTTTAAGTCGAGCGTCACAGAATTGGTGGTCGTGTCGCCAACAACCGTGATCGGCAGACTGTTCCCTAACAACGCTTCGGCCACAGCCGGTCCGGTACGATCCAGCACAAGATGCAGCCGCCCACCGCGTTGAACCCACAACCGAATCGCATCGCACACCTGCGGAAACTGAAGAAGCTTCGAATCGGCAACCGACAGCTGATCAAGAGCATCCAGACTTTCGCTGTTGGCCGTCAGCTCGGAAGCCTTCAGGTTGACGACTCGCAAGTTCCCCATCGCGGTGTATCGCATCACGCCCAGCATCTGGTGAATCACCGATTCGTCGTCATGAACCTCCTGTGAGTCCCCGATTAACCCCGACAGGCCCTGCGAATCTCGCTGCGAAATCCCGGTGAAAGACGGAATTTCGCGTTCATTTTCCCGGTGTCGAATGATTCCATCGTCTTCGCCATCGGGAAAATACAGGTATTCAAAATTTATCGCGCTGTCAAACGGAATGCCGCCGATGCGAACGGGCCACACACTTTCGAATGACATCCGGCCCGGAAGTTCAAGCTTTCTGGCGAACTGCAGACCATTGGAACCAGTGGGAGTTACCACAATCAGAGCTGACGATGGCTGCTCATCAAAGTTGGTCACTTTGCCAGTGACCACACCCCAGCGATTTGGCACATAACGCGATACGCCGCCCGATCGCATGCGGACCGAGACCTCTTGCCGTTCGGCCGCGTCGGAAGTCCGGGCAGGGCTTTCGTCACTCGCCGGACTGGCGGAGCAGCAAAACAAAGCCAGCCAGGCCGACAGCACGCTGCACATGACGCGCGGCGATGAACGCTTCGGGCAGTCATGGGAGACATCGGGCTTACGCAGGGAAGACAGAATGAAGATTGTCACCAGATGGCTCTCTGAAAAGCTGCGGACTACTTTTCTGCACGCAGCTTATTGAAACCATCCTACCACTATCCAACAACTCTGGAGGCCGCCGAATCCCCGCCGGATGCACAATTACCTCTGACCGACAGGAATTTTTTCAGGATCGGTGTGGACCAGCGAATCCTGTGCACTCAACCGCACGTTGCAATTTGAACGCCCAGACGGACCGGCCCGCTAACAGCCTTGCCGATTCTGCAGGTTCGCTAAAAACCGCCCGAAAATAGTGCAAGAGGGGAACGTCTTTTCAGCGCCTTCGCCTGTGTCGTGCGACTGATCAGGCGATGTCGAACTCTCAAGGACGAGCCGCGTGAACTCTTACGATCGGTCGGGCCGGTACTTCCATATCTTCGCGCTGATTAGCCGCCTCAAGCTCTTCGCATGATCGGCACGAACGCGGGGATTCTGTCATCTCCCCATCCATCTCCACTCCGCAACGCTGGCAAATAAAACCGCGTTGCACCAACATGGAAATCCTCATCACGAGATCGCCCATTACTGAAGCCATCGTAAAAAAGAAACAACTTTCTGACACATTGTGATCATACGCAGCCACAGTCAGCTGGCCACTTCTGAACGCGATACCGTTGATTTATTCCGAGTAGCAGGCACATTCCATGTGCCGCAGCATCAAGAAGAACAGTATTTTCGTAGCTTGGCGGACGGCACACGGAGTGGGCTTGCTACTTTTTTAAACGGTGTTGCTTCTGAACGACATACAACGAACAAAAGTCGTTGTGTTCTCAAAACGCCGTCTGCACGATCTCGCTATTTCACGCCGAAACGTGCTGTTGTCCGGCGAACGGCTGGCTGTTCTTCGGTGAACGCCTAACAAAACTGGGACTGGCTCCTTGTCGCGGAACGCGCCGAGCGTTTCGGTGATTGCGAACGAAACGCACGTATTCCGAAAGCCCTGGTGGCTTCTTCTGCGACGATGTTGATCATCCAGATATCGCGCTGCCCCTGCATGCGGACTTAGCATCTTGGCCCGGTCAATCTGATCCAGCCGGTGACTCTGTAGTCAGTCGATCAGTTCGATCGCAAATTCATTGGTACCCGACGTCACCTCGAACTCCAGCCCGCTACTTTGAGGACTGGAATATTTTGCGGGAATAAGTGACGTCGGTTTTGCAGGCTTCTCTGGTTTTTGAGCTGCAACGGCAGCCTCCTCCATCGACATATTGATCTTCTCAAAAGGTTCTGCCTCGGATTCCTTCACCACGGCGACGATATGCCGTCCCGCCACTGCACCAGGGCCTGCCAGCGAGGACAACGAATACTTGCCATCGTCATTTGTGATACCGACGGCAGGAGGTTTGGTACCGTCTCCCATAAACATCACCTTCGCACCAGGAACATTTTGTCCTTTATAGGTCACGACTCCAGTGACGCGGTACAACTTCGGAGCATCAGAGACTCCACCGCAACCTGACGGTCCGAAGATGGCAACAAACATCAGTATGATCAGCAATTGTGGCCTGACAAACATCTCATGTACTCCCGTAACGGCAAGAAGAAAGTGGAACAAGACTCGTTAAACACAAGACCACGCCCGGCTGTTCTGAGCCCTCACCGGGAAAGTCACCACTGCACAGGCATTCGATTTTATGAAGTCACGCTGCATGTGTATTTGGAAGCCACAAACGCTCGCGAAAAACTTTACGAACCGCGACTCACTCCCCCACGACTAAGCTTGCCGTGCAGGTGCGGTGTCAGTATATTCACCAATGATCGCCAATGCATCTTGTAACGGCGATGTTCTCCTGAAGTTCTTTTCCAATCCCGTTCTTCTGCCGGAGGTTCTCTTATGAACTCATCTCTGCGTGTTAGAAAGAGTGCGGCCTTTACCCTCATCGAGTTGCTGGTGGTCATTGCGATCATTGCAATTTTGATTGCCCTGCTTCTCCCTGCTGTGCAGCAGGCGCGAGAAGCAGCTCGAAGGACTCAGTGTAAGAACAACTTGAAGCAACTTGGCTTGGCGTTGCACAACTACCACGACAACTACAACCGCTTTCCCGCGTTGCGAATGGGCCCAAATGATGGTGCGGGCCGTCAGGGTGACCAGACTGGTCTGATCTATCTTCTGCCCTTTATGGATCAGGCGAACATTTACTCGCAAATTCCGCAGAATGGTACTGTTCCCGTCGTATGGAACACGACATTTCAGCCCTGGAGAAACACGCCAGGCTCCGTTGTGATTTGCCCAAGTTCGCCAACTCCCGGATCAGGAAGTGGCGTTACAACCAACGGGCCGCTGGGAATGAAAAGCTACCATTTCAGTGTTGGCACAACGATTAACAATAATTATTCTGGCGCCACGAATGGCATGTTTCAGTTTGGCGTACTGCCGGGGGCAAGCTACAAAGGCTTCAAGGACATCACTGACGGTACCAGCAACTCGATTGCCATGGCCGAGCGTGTTTTGGGGAATCCCGGAACGCGTTCAATCCTCGGGCAGGCAGTATTTAATGTCCCAGGAATCGACGCGAACCCGGTCCTGTGTATGGCAACTGCTCAAAACAAACAGTACGTGACAGGCACCTCAATCAGCACATGGGGTTCGGGAACGTTGTGGGCCTTTGGCCATGCTCCGCAGGCGGCCGTTACGACAGTGTTACCCCCAAATGCGCCTTCATGCTGGGCTGGCAACAGCGACAATCCCAGCAATCAGTGGGGAATTTTCAGTGCCACAAGCCTGCACACCGGAGGTGTCCAGGTGCTTCTTGGTGACGGTTCCGTAAAATTCGTCAGTGAGAACATCGACTGTGGAAACTACGGAGTCGCCCCGACGCCCAACTTTGGCATCTGGGGCGCACTTGGAACGGTCGGCGGTGGCGAAGTGGTTGGAGAATTCTGACCTGACAGTCGCGCCTGAGGATACGAAGCAGAGTGCTGTTCCACGAGACCAGCAACACCCGCGGCACATCCTTGTCAGATGTTGACCTGGACCCTCCGTAACCTGTTTACGGAGGGTTTTGCATTGGAGAATCCGTCGTGCCGATTCTGCAACGAAAAGCTTATGTTGGCATTCTGGCAGCGGTCGTTTTCCTGACGATCGCAGCTCTCACGAGTTTCCTGCAGCCCGATCCAGAGCCACAGGAGCTTCTTCGATTGTCTCGCCTGGAACTTGCTCGGGGAAACTTCATCAAGGCTGAGCAGCTTGCGATCGTCGCTGCAGATTCAGACGACAGTGCAGACCAATGGGCATGGATGGTGGCTGCGGAAGCGGCGGCTCGAGCGAACAGAATTCCTTCAGCACTGGAATTCTATAAGAAGATCACGAGCGGATCTCCGGACCTCGTCTCGGCTGCAGCCCATGGTCGAGCAGAGATGCGGCTGCAGTTGGGCAAGTTGCAGGAAGCCGAAAACGATTACCTGGAAGCATTGAATGCCGATCCGGGCAACCTGCTCACCCGTCGGCGGCTGTCAGACCTCTACAATTTGACCGGTCGTCGACACCGGGCAATCCCTTTAATGGAAAGCCTGATCGGAACAGTCTCTGGCACGCTGGAGGACCTGTTCTATCTGGGCGACGTTGATCATGGTGTGCAGGTGCCTGATGATTGGCGATCAAAGAAGACCGAGCCGGATACCGACCCGCTGATTCTGCTTTCCATTGGCTATGCGGCCATGGCTGAAAACCACAGTCAGGAGGCTTACGAGTGCTTCAAGCGTGCGGTGAGCGGTCTGAAGGGTAACGCCGACGCAGTCGCCGGACTGGGCCAGGTGCTGGCGCAAATGAACAGCCAGGACATTATTTTATGGAGCCGTGAACTTACCCCGGAGTTGCTGCAGGATTCCAGTGTGCTTGCAGCGGCAGGGTTGTGGCTTGAACGCCAGCAAAGATATGAAGACGCTGTTCATGCCTACGCAAAAGCAGCGGCGCTTCGTCCTGACTCACGTGTTGCGTGGCATCGTTTTGGGCAAAGCCTGAGCCGGACTGGACGTGTCAAAGAAGCCAGCATTGTTCTCGAACATGCAGAACGTCTGCAGCAACTTGCGCTCTGGCTGGATGATTTGTTCGGCCATCGCCAGCAGATCGAACTGGTTCGGAGAATTGTCGTGCAGCTGTCGACATTAGGCAGGGTGGAAGAAGCCACCGCATGGTGTCATTACGCCCTTCAGGTGGCACCGCAGACAGAATGGGCAGTCAAGTATCTGACGGAATTCGAAGGTTATTCAGTGAATACAGCAAGACGCCGGCTGAATGAGGAACTGGAGTCGCTGCTGGAATCGATTGTATCAAAAAACTGGAGACCTGAATTCCACCCGGCGTCGGAAGCAGCCAATCGCTTGACCATCAAAAAAACTCGCCCAGAGGCACAGTTTGAATTTGCCGATGAGGCTGCATCGTCAGGATTGAAGTTCACTCATGTGTCGGCCCGAGACGCGTCGACTCCTGGCGCACGAATCATTGAAACGACCGGCGGTGGCGCAGGAGTCATTGATGTTGATGCCGACACCTGGCCTGATCTCTATCTTCCGCAGGGATCTTCTGTATTCCCTGTCCAGCCGGACAATCCGGATCGTGATCATCTGTTTCGCAACAAACGGGGGACACAATGGGTCAATGTCTCAGGCGTGGCCGGAATTGCGGATCCGGCGTTCAGCCAGGGACTGGCTGTCGGAGACTTTAATAACGATGGTTTTCAGGACGTTTATCTGGCGAATTACGGGTTCAATCGCCTGCTGCAAAATTTGGGTGACGGAACATTCGAAGACGTCACCCCTCCAGCACTGCGTCTGTCTCCTGTGTGGACAACAAGTTGCCTGATCGCTGATCTGAACTCGGATGGAAATCCTGACCTGTTTGACGTCACCTATTGTAAGGGAGCCAGCGTCCCGACGCTGATTTGCGAACAGGATGGAAAGCCGAGATCATGTTCCCCACGAGCCTTCGAGGCAGAAGATGATCGACTTTGGCTGAGCACCGGCGATGGTGGCTGGGAACAAGCCGCCGAAGCGAGCCTCACCCTGGCCGATGGCCCTGGACTTGGCATCGTCGCTTTTCGCCCTGCAACAGACCAGCCGTTATCTCTCTTCATTGCCAATGATGAAGCCCCAAATTTCTGGTTAAGACCCAGGGAGGCATCCTCCTCGGAAAATTTCGATTTGGAGGAGGTTGCCGCGGTAAGTGGGCTTGCTGTTGATGCGGACGGTAAACCACAGGCTTGTATGGGAGTTGCGGCGGATGACATCAACCAGGACGGGTTGATGGAAATTTTTGTCACAAACTTCATTCAGGAGTCGAACACGCTCTACAAAGCAAGTACCCCGGATTTCTTTGAAGATGGGACTCGCCTGGTCGGACTCCAGGAGCCCAGCTGGAACATGCTGGGGTTTGGCACTCAGTTTCTGGATGCAAATCTTGACGGCTGGCCAGACCTGTTCGTCGCCAACGGGCATATCGATGATCTATCGGAATCGGGTCAACCGTTCGAAATGCCGGCGCAGTTCTTTCTGAATACCGGCGGTACTTTCACTGAGGCCGCGAATGCCGCGCCGCTCAGGTCTACTGTCGGCCGCGCTGCAGCGAGGATCGACTGGAACAGAGATGGGCGGGAAGACATCATCGTTGCCAACCAGCATTCACCCGTTCAGCTTCTCACCAACCACACAGCCAGTGCGGGCAGAAGCCTTGCTCTTCAGTTTCGAGCAACTTCTTCGTCCAGGGACGCAATTGGCACCATTGTCAGGATTCAGTCTGGTCACCAGACGATCACACGCCAGCTGACAGCAGGTGATGGGTATATGGCCAGCAATGAACGGCAGATTATCGTGGGACTCGATCCGCTGCAGAAGATTGAAATGATTACGATCTTCTGGCCCGGCGGTGTCGTTCAGCAGCTACTATCACCAGAGCTCCCGCAGCGTGTGACGATTGTCGAAAAGCGGCCGCCTGTTTCGATCGATTAGTTCAATCGAAGGGCGAGGTGTGTGCCCGGATTTCCGGGAAGCCGACACTCAGAAAAAGCCGATGTTTCCTGACGAACGGGCAAACAGACGGAGGCGCCGCGGCACGACTTCTGCAACTAAGATAACTTCCTTTGCGGGTCTGACAAACGTCCTGAACCGTCGGTCAGGACTGGAGCGGAGCACAAGGACTTGTGGCAGGTTTTGCCGGTTTAAAATGAGCGTGGAACAGCTGCTGGTAAGCCGTGCGGGCCATGCAGGATTGTTGGGGATATGCTTAATCGTTCCACTCGACACAACCAACTTTACCTGGATCCTGTCTGCTTCCGTCACTGCAGAAAGTTGGCGTTCATTCGGTGTGAGCTTCCGATGAACTGATGCAGGGAGTTTTCTCGGACGATTGAATCGATCCGCGATGAGAAGAACACCAGCACAAAGTTGCTGGCTTCCCCTCACTCAAGGATGGCTGTTCATTGCCCCTGCATTCTGGGGACATTGAAACATGGAGAGATATTTATGCGACCCGCACGTTTTGTCTGGGCAAGCCTGGTGCAGCCGATCACTGCTGCGGCCCTGTTGAGCCTGCTGAGTACCACGGTGACGGGCTGCGTATCGTGCTCCACGTCGAATTCTGACGAGTGTGCATATTCAGGGATTGCCGACGCACCTCGAGAACTTCGCAAGGTTTCGCTGCCCGAATATATGGTGGAACCGCCCGATGTGCTGCTCATAGAAGCGGTTAATAACCTGCGTCCCTCGACCGCTCCTGTCTGTGCCGGGGAATCGTTGATTGTGCAGGTGAATCGCACCATTCCCATCGGGCAGGTCGAAGATCCAGTCTCGGCCCAGTTCAAGCAGATCAATGGCCTGTATGTCATTGGAACAGACGGCTATCTGAATCTTGGCCCGGAGTATGGCAAGGTTCTTGTTGCCGATCTGCCGCTGGAGGACATTCAGGTTCGCGTGGACGCTCATCTGCGACAGATTCTGACATCGCCACAGGTCCTGGTCACACTTCCGTCACCACAGAACAAGCAGTTCATTGCAGGACCCCATCTTGTCCGCCCGGATGGCACCGTTGGCCTTGGAGTCTATGGCAGTGTGTACGTCGCCGGAATGACACTGCAACAGGCACGCAATGCCATTGAGCTGCATCTGAGTCATCATATTCACCGCCCGGAGGTTTCCGTCGACGTATTGGCTTACAACAGCAAAGTTTATTACGTCATCACCGATGGCGGCGGTGCGGGCGAACAGGTCTATCGCATTCCATCGACGGGAAATGAAACGGTTCTCGATGCGATTGCAGGAGTGAATGGGCTTCCAACTGTTGCTTCCAAAGCGTCGATCTGGATCGCTCGCCCTACCCCGAACCAGGGCACTCCGGATCAGATTTTGAAAGTGGACTGGCAGGCGATTGCAGAAGGCGCTCAGACCACAACCAACTATCAGATGCTGCCAGGCGACCGGCTTTACGTCAAGGCTTCACCGCTGATTACGATGGATACAAAACTTGCGAAGTTCACAGCACCGTTTGAACGCATGCTGGGCTTCACAATTCTTGGTAACGGGGCTGTTCGATCCGTGCAGGGCAAGAATACGAATGGTGGTTTCTGATGTCTGACTTAAATCGCACCGTACAAATTCTGACGCTGGCTGGACTTCTGTGCTGCGGCTCGCGAGCTTCGGCTCAACTGGGCGGGGGGCGCATTAATCGGCCGATCGACACTCCGACGTTCAGTCCATACATCAACCTGCTGCGTAACAACAGCAGCCCGGGCCTGAACTATTTTGGGCTTGTCCGTCCACAGCTCGAGTCCGCTCAGCAAAATCAACAGTTCGGGCAGAACCTGCAGATGCTCCAGACTCAGCAGAACCAGCCGATGCGCGCTTTGAACGGCGGATATGGATATTCGCAGCTTGGGGTCACCGGGCATCCAGTTGTTTTTAACTCTTTTGGACACGGCCAGTTTGGCGGCGGCTATACCGGCATGGCGGGCGGCGGCGGCTTTGGTGGTGGGATGGCAGGCGGTGGCATAGGTGGCCAGGGATTTTCCGGCGGCGGGATGGATGGTGGATTCAATCAAATGGGTGGACAACAAATGATGGGTCCTGGCGGGGCCGGGTTTGGATTCAGCGGTGTTTCCGGACATGCCACCCAGTTCGGAGGCATTGGCAATTCTTCTGGAATATCCAGAGGTCGTTAAAAAAGAGCTCCGCAAAATAAGCCTCATGCGCAGCTGAATTTTCAGCCAGAACGAGACGCGATTTAAATTCACAGTGAGCTGATTTGGAACAGTCAGATGACTGGTCAAGGAATAGACTCAATGAATTCACACTATGTCCGACACTTGCTGCGTTCAGCAGCCACAGGATCAATTCTGTTGCTTTCTATGTCGCCGGCCACTGGCGGCCGAATGTTTCCAAATGAACCATCGCGGCCTCACATTCACGCGGGGACGGCCCCGAACTGGGGATATAATCAGACCTGCTGGCAGCGATTCCCGCCTCTGCCGCCGTGCGAAGGCGCAGCGTGCCATACAGATGCAGCTCAGTTCTCCAACCAGTATTACCCCGGACCGTCGTATCAGCCTAATGAAATCTATACGCCGCAGTCAGGTCTCGTGATTCCCGGCCAGAGTTTTTCGACGCTTCCGAGTTCGCTGATGCCAGCAAATTCGGAGGGCCTGCGATACGCTCCGGGATCAGCAACGAATCCTCATCCTGCAGGCAGCGCCCATCCAGCGCCAGCGGAGCTCACTCCGTACCAGGGACCGCCGTCTCAAGTGCCACCGATTCCTGATCCGTCGCTGTCGTTTCCGGGCCCCATCAATGAAACACCTGCGCCGGTTCAGGAGTTCCGAGCGGCTCCTGCTCCGACATCGCCGCTGCCACCACTGCCAGCTCCTCCTGTAATTGTGCCGCCTGTGCCCGATCAGACTTCGATGGCTCCCCAGCAACTGATTCTGGACGCCAGTGGCCGACTGGTCATTGCGTCCTCGGCGGGCCCATCAGCCCAACATGGATCGCAATCCGGACGTTATGGAAGTCCATCGCGGATTGCGGTGCCTCAGCAGCCAGAAATGATGATTCAGGGGATGGCCAGGCTTCCTGTTCAGTTTGCCAACGCCCCGGTGTCGGCCTCACCAAACAGCAGTCGTTACGGCCGGAGCCAGGTGCCCGCTGTGCCGTCAAGTCAGCCCGCCATGCTGGAATCCCACCAGAGCCTGCCGGTACGCGCGATTTCACAAAGCCGACCGGTTTCGGCCAGTTCACGCTACGGAGCCGCTCGTCACGCCGTACCTTCTTTGCCCGAACAGCGTCTTGAGCCACTCAGCTCAACACCTCCAGCCTCGCCGTATCGATAAGAGGCTCTAAAAAAAGTGGGACAGGCACCCTCCTTGCGTCATTTTATTCAGCCCGCAGACCGGCCAAATAAATCCGCCACATCGTCGTGCAGGCAGATGTTGCCGAAATGCGTGCCGAGGGCCCTGCATCGCTCAGGACTGCCTGCGGAAAACTTCAGAAACGCCTTATGAAGAAGCCCGCGAGGATGACATACTCGCCGCCTGGACTGACAGAAAAACAGTCTGCCATCGGCCCGACCCGCTCATGTGAATGAGATACATTCACATGAACAGTTGCCTCGCAGGTCCGCCCGGCTTCTTTCAAAAGGATCCACGGATGAAACTCTTCCGCAACCTTACGTTGATCTTCACAGCCTTCATTCTGTGCGCAGCCAGTGCCAGTGCACAAATTGACAAACCCGTCAAAGGCAAACGATACAAACTGGCGAAGAACCATGGTCCATGGATGATCATGGTCGCAGCCATTCGGGACGTTGACGACGACACCCGCCGCATCGAAGGTGGCATGTCGGCGTGGGATGCAGCGGACGGAATTGTGTTTGCACTTCGTGAGCAGGGGATTCCGGCCTACGTCTTTTCCCAGGATGAAAAAATGGGCGAGATTAGTTCGCCAGCATCATCCGAACCCAGCGGACGCCGCTACGTGGCTCAGCATGGCTACATCTCTGTAATGGCCGGAAATTTTTCGACGAACCAGGACAGGATGGCGAAGAAGAAGCTGGAAGAAATCAAAACGAAATTCAACCCGGCCTTTCTAAGCGATGAAAAAAACGGTGGCATTCTGCCGAAGACTCCCGGCCGCCCATCACCGTTCGGCCGCGCCTTTCTGACTGTTAACCCCTTATGGGAAGGCGAAGTGCGAGACACTGAAGAAGACGAATTTGTTGTCAATCTTAATGCCGGCCAGAAGTATTCGCTGCTGCAAAACAAAAGCAAGTACACACTGATCGTCGCGTCGTTCAATGGAAGCACGCTGATGCAGGTCGGCAATAACTCGTCCAGCAAAGCCATCGGCTTCTTTGACAAACATTTCGGAAAAAGCCTTGATGACTGCGCCGAAAATGCGATGCAGTTTACCGACAAACTACGCAACGCAAAAAAATATGGCTACGAGACAAACTATGATGCGTGGGTCTATCACGACAAGTACAAATCCATCGTGACCATCGGCTCATTCGACAGCAAGGGCGATCCAGCAATCAAGACGCTGGCAACCCAGTTTGGCGGCAAGATGGTTCGCCATCCCAAGTCCGGCGAAGATGTGCTCGCTGGTGAAGCATTCACAGTGCCACGAGTTCCTCGACCGGGCGAGTTGCCAACGTACTCCTGGATCTTCGACACTCAGCCACGAATCATGGAAGTGCCCCGGGTCAAGTAGCTCGTGACAAGCAACGCTTCCACGGAGCGGTCTCACAGCGATTCTGCACCTCATTAATTCGATCAGCCAGCAAAGGCGGACCCCCAAAAAGGGTCCGCCTTTTTTTGGTCTGCACTGTGCGTTGATCATTTTGTTTCGAAGCTCGATTGACCAACAAAAGCGACCGCAGAAGAAGCACGTGACGCGGTGAATGCTTTCGACGAAGTCCAACTTCGACACATGAGCGTGCCGAATGCGCAGCCGAATGCGCAAACCGTAAAAGAGGATCTTGACATCTTCTTTTGACCGTGCTACTTTAAAGAAGACAGTTGTGTCTTGTTTCAGGGCTCCATCTGAATTTCAAGCGTAAAAGGTGCTGGGATGTTAAAGCGAACACTTGTTTCCGGGCTGTTGTTGGTTGTGTTCTGTGCGGGCGTTTTTTTGCTCATTCCACGGACTGGCGCGGCGCAGAATTCTGCGGCGAAGCCGGCGGTCAAAGATCTGGCCGTTGAGCGAGCTCGGCGAGAAGTGCGGATGCTGGATGATATTTACAAGTCAGCGATCGTGCTGGTGACGGAACACTACGTAAAGACGGACACAGACCTTGCTGCGGGCAGTGCCTTCAAGGCGCTGTTTGATGCAGTCGGCAAGAAGGGTTGGCACAAGGCACGACTGGTCGATGCGACTGGTCAGCCGTACAACGATCTCAATTTGCCAACGGAAGGTTTCGAAAAGAAAGCGGTTGCTGAACTGCTAGCCGGCAAACCGTCTTATGACGAAGTCGTGACGGAAGACGGCAAGCGTTACCTTCTGGCCGCGACCGCCATTCCTGTGGTCATGGAGAAGTGCATCATGTGCCACGAGAATTACCGGGAAGTCGAAAAAGGCAAAGCCATCGGAGCCATCAGCTATAAGGTTCCAGTTCAGGAATAAGGATCGCTCGAGAAATAGCTGCCGATATAAAGTCAGCGGCAAGGCGCTGGTGCGTGTCTTTAAAGTTGGTTCAGGACGTTATTGCAAGCCGCAGTCATTTCTTACGCTAACTAAAGATTTCAGCCAAGGCATCAGTAAATCATTATCCGCATATCTTCGGAGGCAATTTTACGCGATGTTTTGCAGGCTCGGCGCGTACGTTCCCAGTTGCCGACGGTGGCATTTTTTTTGGGGGGGATGCTCGCGGCCGGCTTAGGGCGAGCGGCAGATTAGGAACTACCAAGCCGAACTACCGAACTACCGAACTACCGAACTACCGGACGCTGGCGCGTGGCGGCTGATTTTATTAGCCATTGGGCGCCAGCCCCGGGTTTTCGACGGTAACCAGAAATCTGCCGCTCGCCTGGGCCGCCTTGCGCGGCGGCCTCGCTCTGTGGTGCCTGCTGAGCAATCAGCAGGTGACCCAGCGTCTGCCTATTGCGGCCAGGGATCGCCAGAGGCACGTAACGATCGAGACCAATTTCGGAACGATCACGGCAACGCTTCATACCGTTCCCTGACCGCAACGCGCTGGTCGCCGATTCGACTCCCGGATGATTCTGCTGAGCTTCAAAAAACTCATCGTCGGCGTTGGCAAGTTGCACGACAGACTTCAAAACCTTATGCACGATGAAACCGGCCATGTCTTTGAACTCCAGAATCCTTGTCCGCCATGCTGTGGGCGTGCAACCTGCTGACGTCAGGCGAGAAGCTGCCGTGGCTGGACTTTCAGCACGATCTTCAGCGGATTTCTCCAGCGACCCTCCGGGCGGACATCTTTGCCGTGGGGCTCGCTGTGGCGTTGGTTGCAAAAACTTGAAGCGATCCCAAGTTGCTGTCAACGTGGCCGTTGCCCAGGCTTCCTGGCTGGACGGCTCGCATCAACGAGTGTCTCACGAAACAGAAACAGATGGTCGCACAATAACAGCGATCAGCCTCATGTCCGTCAACAATCATGTCCAGGGCGACGCTGCCCATGGTGTTGTACATCGCGCGGCCTTTGTCGAACAGGATGCGTTCGCGGAACGGGTTCCAGTCGGCGACATGCGAAGCTGCTTCGGTCTTTTCCAGGGGACCGGTGAACTCCGGCATTTCACGGGCCATCTGATCGACGATCTTAAAGTTGTCGTTGTAGAAATTACGTCCTACAGTCTGGTCACCAAATGACCCTTTGTTCTCTTTGAGGGAATGAAACGGCACACTGTGATCGCCCCGCAGCGAGCTGCTGCGCCCGATTTCCGAGACATAGACATTCGTGGCAATGATGGCCATTTGTTCTTCCGTGTAATCCCATGTATCGCCGGTCGGAATCTCCTCGAAGATCCCCTTCATACAACGATACGCATGGAACAGTTCGTGAAACAGAACATCATCCGGCTGAATGTTATCCAGCATCGTGTCGAAGCCCTTCATCTGATCATGGGCCGAGGCAGAAGCAGTGCATACGCCGCAGAAAGTCGGGAAAAGGGGGAGGCAATAAGCTGCCACTTTCCCGATAAATCGCAATGTCCCCTTCTTCGATTTTTCGCTGTCGTGGATCTGAGGTCGATTGAAGTTTGAAGTGCCTGACCCCACGTGGGAATACAATGCCTTCGGCAACCGGTCATCGGGAGGTGCCCCGAACAATGATTGGTGGAGGTGAAAGCAGAAGACGTCATCGCCGACTCCGACATAACTGCTATGGCCAGAAACAGCAGCGAAGAAATTTACTGCGGTTTCTTGTTGGCGGCTTCTGCCTTGAGCTGTTCGAACACCGTCTGCACTGCATCCGAAGGAATGGCGAACGTTGGAAACCGGTCAGCTCGGGCAATGACGATTCCAATGGCCTGCCCATCAAGATCCAGCAGCGGGCCGCCCACTTTCGTCGGGTACACGTCGGCATCGATCTGCAGAGCGCGAGGGAATCCGCCAGAATGAGTGCTGGCAAACTGACCCATCAGCTCTGGCCGGTTATAAAGCGGCAGCAGGGGATTTTCGTTGGTGAACCGCGACGTCAGCACAATCTCCATGGTGCGGATTTTGTCGTCCCGCATGTAGCGAATGGAGATCTTGTCACCCGGTTTGAATGAGCCAATTCGCGAGATCAACTCTTCCGGACTGTGCACATCCGTCCCGGAGATTGTCATCATAATATCGTCTTCCTGCAAGCCGTTTCTGTCGGCTGCACCGCCAGGAATGACTCGTCGAATGCGGACGCCGTTCTCATCCGGCCGGGGCTCGACACCCAGGAATGCCTTTTTCGCACCTTCCATGCTGTGAGCGACAACACTGACAACAGTTGGCATCAGCGGCTTGCCTCGAGCATCCTGAACCAAAGCCAGTTCACCCGCTGAAATGGCATCCTGACGAAATTTTGCAGGCTTCAGATCTGTCGCGTCGACTTTCAAAAGCATCAGGTCAAACGAATGATCGGCCGCCAGTTCTTTGGAGACCAGCCTGCGTCCGCCGGGCAGAATGACTTCGGGTTCGATGGCGCCTTCCATCTCCGACGCCTTCGTCAGAATATAGCCGTCGCCGGACATGATGGTTCCCAGACACAGCAGCTTTCCGCCATCACGAATCGCCACGATGCTCTGATTGGCGGATTCTGCGGCGGCCGCATACAGCTTCAATTCTTCCGCCGTTCGTTTTTCGAATTTGCCGATGCGACGATTTTCGCTCAGCTGCTCCATAATTTCATTCTCACGTTCCTCATCATTGACCGCGAGGATCTTTGCATCGTCCGATTCTTCGTCGACCTCCGGATTCGAATCGTCGCCCGTAATCAGCGAAAGAACATCTTCTGCATCGCTGCGGCGAATCTGCACTTTAATCTGCTGACCTTCCTCCAGCAGGTCGAGAGTTGTTCCCAGATCCAGTCGATCGGCAATGGGTTCCCCCTGAATCTTCAGCAGCACATCGCCCGCCTGAAATCCTGATGTTTCAGCTGGCGAACCGGCCACGACGCTCACAACTTCCGGAACGAAATCCTTCCACTTCAGCTTCACGCCAAAGAAGGGTGAAGCGGCCAGTTCGTTATCCATCGATCGCAGTCGGCCCCATTGCTCACCCTGAAGCAGGCGATCCCAGTCATCGTGATAGCAGTCGATTGCCACGTGGCGATTTTCGATAATCAGGCTGGTGATCATGCTGTGAATGCCGATAACCTCCCCCTTCATATTGAACAGTGGACCGCCGGAATCACCGAGCAGAATGGCGCAGTCAGAAACCACCGTGCGGTTTCCAATCGACAGAACTCGGCCAATGCGAACAGGCGCAGCGCGTTCGGGCCGATAACCGCCTGGATGGCCAAGCGCAAAACACCACTCGCCGATTTCCGTTTTGGTTGTACGTCCCATTTCGGCAAACGGAAATCCATTTTGATCGGGAGGTGAATCGTTGATGCGAAGGATGGCGGCATCCGCATCACGGTTCTTTCCCAGAACGGACGCTGTGTATTCTCTTCCATCCGGAAAAGTGATGCGGACGGTCGACTGGCGTTGGCCTCGCTGGCCATGGCCCGAATCAACAACGTGGGAGGCCGTTAGCACGATCCCATCGCGCGAGACTACAACGCCGCTGCCAACACCAAATCCATCAGACACGCCAACCACGGCGCCGCGGACCTTTGCAAGAGAAGCAAAAAGCTGCTGCTGCCTTTGCTGAAGAGCTTCCGGCACATCAGCCACAGCGAGTCCCGAAGGGATCAGCAGGCTGGCCGCCATGAGTAAGAACCGAGCAGGCACGAGAAGACGCTTCATTGTCAACTCCGACAGTTCTGTAAACTGTTCTGTGAACTGTGTTCTGTAACCACCAAAAGCCCGCAGCAACGAACGACCTGCGAGCAGGAATTTACATATGGTCAGATCTTAGAGAGCCGGTTACGAATGTTTCCACTCTCAAAGCATCACTCTGTTGCCGTTCGGCCGCAAAACATAAAGCGAAATGGCGAGTTTTGGGGCAATTCTTTTCAGGTGCCGTCCGTATGAGCACTTCTGCTGTCAAAACTCGCTGAGACGAATTTCACGTCCACTTCACTGATTCGGTCAGGATACACGGCAACTTTGCTGAATCTTGCGCCGTGGCTGCCCTTTTGGGGACGACCTGATTTCCAAAGCCACCGTTTTTCCTGTCTACTCTATTTAAGGCACAGGTTCCGGGGAGTGAACGCAAAAAATTGGGTCGTTGCGTCAAGTTCTTCAAAACGCCTGTAGAAAATGCGCCCGATGTCGTCAAAATGCTTTATCGATCACCGTGTCTGTCCACAGTCCGGATAGACTGTGGACGCGGAGTCAGCCGAATTCAGCTCTGCTCATCATCCTTAGATCACTCTACCAAAGTCGCCAGCCATGTGGTGCGGATGCCCTGCACATCAAAGCATTTGCTGCAAACTGGCAACTCTGTTGTCATGCTTTGGGGCGGGCGTCGTGATCGTGACGTCCGCCGGACAGGCGGCTTTCGCACAAGAAGCACCGCAGAATTTGTTTGGTGTTGTGGTCAGAAACTCGGTCATCGAAGATCGATTCCGAAGGACTCGCAACGAAGAAGAACCTGTCGCCAAGATGCTTCTCAATACCAACGTCACGGGAATGCAATCCACGGTCACCGAAACTCGCCTGCGGATCGTGCCGGACGAAACTTCGCTGAAGTTCGAACTGCAGAGCTCGGGCGACGTCAACAGCCAGACGACCGGATACAATCCTCAGGCCACAGTAGAAAGTGTGGGCAACCATCATTTTGACGTGACGAAACCTTTGTGGTTCGATGGTTCTGTGTTTCTCACCCAGCCGGCTTATGGAACAATTCAGGCATCCCAAATGCCGCGCCGAGTCCAAAGCACCGCAGGAGCCGCAATGCCGTTGTTGGGGCGTTTGACGGACAGCGTGGCCTGGAATCAGGTCTGGCGTCGGACTCCTGAGATCAATCGCGTCGTGGCAGCAGATGTCTCGCGCGATGTGCTCCCGAAAATTGACCGCATTGTTGACGCCAACGTTGCAAAGCTGCAGCGCGACTGGAAAGCGATGCAACAAAACGTCGCCTCGGCATTTCACCTTAAACGCCTGAACTGGGCGGCGCGTTCCGGAAACGATTCCGTTGTCATGTGGGCAAGGAATGATCAGACGTCGCCTGTAAGTGGCGTGGCTTCTGTTCCGCAGGAGGCACGGACCCTGCGTTCGGAAGAAGCGGTTGCGGTTTTTCTCTCCGAGAACGCCGTCAACCTGCTGCTGTCGCGGTATTTTCCGGCCGATCTTAAACTGACAGACACGCAGTTGCAAAAGCTGCAGCCTGCAAAAAAAGACAAGCCCTCCAACGGCCAATTTTTTCTGCTGCAAGTCGCCGATTTTCTGTCGGCCGCGGCGCGCGCGGAACCGGCTGAGGCAGTTTTGTTCACGATTGAATTTGCTCCACAAGATCCGGTGCAGATTCGGTTCGCAAACGGCGACATTCGGCTGATTTCGACCTTCCAGATTCATCCCAAACTGGGTGCTTCCAGTGGCTGGATGACGACGACTTTCCACATGCGCGGCAAACGGCTGTCGGCCGAGCACTGGACGATCGCGGTGCGAAATGTGGAGGTTGGTGAAGGTTCGTCTTCAGCGGAGGAAGTTGCCGTCGGCACAGATCCCATCCAGGAGCTTACGATTCCCATAACTCCGGAGGCTGGCGGAACCACTTTCACAGCCGAAGGCCCAGTGACAACGGTTCAGGCGGGGACCGTCTGGATGCCAATTGTTCGCAATGCGGCACAATCGCTTGCTGAAAAAATCCCGCCTGTCAAACTGCCGCTGGAATTTGACGGTTCAGAATTTGTCCCTGAATCCCCGGCGTTCCGCCTTGGCAAAATTGATTCGGCCAATGGAACACTGCGAATAGGTTTGAAAGTTGTGGAATCAAAGCCCGCTTCAACAACGTCGTCCAGACGGTGAGCCTGAGTGAAGGCTGACGTTGTCAGGATGATTGTGGCAAGTACGGTTGCTGTCCGTGGATGGTTCCGGGTGTGTTTATTTTTTCAGAACAAAGGAGTTTTCGATGAAGTGGTTTGTTTGTGCTCTGGCTTGTGTCGCCGCCTGCATGGGTTTCGTCTCCTCCGCGGCAGCGGCGGATGAAGCACCGGCTGTTTACAAAGTGAAGTTTGAAACCAGCGGCGGTGACTTCGTAATTGAAGTCAATCGCGAATGGGCTCCAGTTGGCGCAGATCGTTTTCATGAACTGGTCACCAGGGGCTTCTTCGACGAATGCCGATTCTTCCGCGTTGTTCCTGACTTCATGGTCCAGTTTGGGATCAACGGCGATCCGGCCGTTCAAAAAGAGTGGCGGGATGCGAAGATTAAAGATGACAAAGTGACGCAGTCCAATAAACGCGGCTACATCACGTTTGCGACCTCGGGCCCGGATTCTCGCACGTCGCAGGTCTTCATCAACTTCAAGGACAATAAGTTTCTCGACCGCATGGGATTTGCCCCGTTCGGTCAGGTTGTTGAAGGCATGGACGTTGTCGAAAAGATCTACTCAGAAGACGGCGAAAGTCCGGATCAGTCTTCGATTCAGAGCGATGGCAATGCTTACCTGAAGAAGTCGTTCCCAAAGCTCGACTACATTAAAAAGGCGACCATTGTGGCGGATGAAGCAAAGGCTGACGCGAAGTAGTTGGCCATATGAACCCCCGAGTTGAACTCGGGGGCGTTTGGGGCAAGTGAGGCTGGTATGTTCTCGACCGGCTTATCGGCCCCTGGTCAGTCGATCTCAAACAGGACATTTCAATGTTTCGACTCTGCCCTCGCCTTGTGCTTTCTTTGGTCGTGCTGACAACCGGTCTGACTGCTCATGCGGAAGAACGTGTCGGTGAAAAAGCTGTGGTCGCATCACCAGCAGATAGCAAACGCTACGAAAAGCGGCCCGACCATGATCCGAATGGAATCGGAAAATTTTACATGGGACGCGAGATCGCGCATGTGATGGGGTTTGCAGGTGCCGAATGGTTGGAACGATCGAGCCGTGAAGAAGAGGAACGCCTGACACTGCTCGTTCGCTCCCTGCATCTGAAGCCTGGCGAGATCGTGGCCGACATTGGAGCCGGCAGCGGCGTAATTTCGATGCGGATGTCTGAACTGTTGCTGCCTGATGGAAAAGTCATGGCCGTGGACGTTCAGAAGGAAATGCTCGATCGCCTGCAGGAGAATTGCGAAACTGTCGGGGTTCGAAATGTAGAACCTGTCCTGGGAACTCAGGACAGCACCGGCCTGCTAGACGCCAGCGTAGACATGGCCATCATGGTTGACGTGTACCATGAGTTTGAATTTCCATATGAGATGCTGAAAGATATCTCGCGAGCCATGAAGCCGGGCGGCCGGGTGGTGTTTGTGGAGTATCGCAAAGAAGACCCGACGGTGCCGATTAAGGAAGTCCACAAAATGTCACAGGCTCAGGTTCGCCGGGAGGCTGAGCAGCCTGAGTTCGGTCTGAAGTGGACGGAGACGATTCACGTGTTGCCGCGCCAGCATATTCTGGTATTCACAAAACAGCAGTAGCTCGGTGACAGCAGTGGTTCAGTGGCAGCTGCAGTGAGAAGCATGCGGAGTGATTGCAGACGCTCCGCGAGAAGAAGCTGGTGACGACAGTGACTCGTGACGATATTTTTTCGCTACCCATGAGCAGAGTCGGTGACTTTCAGTTTGACGAGCATGTCGTGCAGGTTTTTCCCGACATGATCGCTCGTTCGGTTCCCGGCTATGCGTCGATTTTGTCGATGATCGAACAGCTGGCCGCAAGGTTTGTCCGCCCTTCCTCCACGGTTTGGGATCTTGGCTGTTCGCTGGGCGCGGCGACGCGATTGATCCGTCGAA
>Ga0209284_10002020_pt1 | contig 28934 bp, 28 predicted proteins | sample FRY03_FD_187211 | JGI IMG/M metagenome (GOLD analysis project Ga0209284, IMG submission 187211) | Freshwater microbial communities from Lake Fryxell liftoff mats and glacier meltwater in Antarctica - FRY-03 (SPAdes) (version 2) | ecosystem: Environmental > Aquatic > Freshwater > Ice > Glacier...
CGGCTGGGGGTGGAGGCAGGTCGGGCAGCGGGGCGGGTTTGTCCTGGTCAGGAGCCGCCGGGTCGGTGATGTCGTCCGTGGGAAAGGGAAGGAGCAGCGAGGCGCTGAGCGCTTCGGCATCGGCCGTAGCGGCGGCGCTGGCCTCGGCATTGGTGGGAAGATCGGGCATCTCCGCCGGGGGCAGGATGAAGCTCGGGGTGGACCGGCGTTTGAGCTGATCCGGCGAGACCGACGCCATCAGCGCCAGAGATCCGTCCCCGGGACGGTTCGAGGGAATCAGGTCGCTGAACGAGGCCGCGCGCACGGCCGCGCGATCAACCATGCCCGTCCGGCCGTCGGGCAGCTGGACCGTCGCCCAGCCCCAGCTTTTTTCGGTCAGGGTGACCACGGTGCCGGTGGGCAGGTACGCATCCGGCGGGGTCGCCTGCTGCGGTCCGAAACTGTAAAAAGCGGAGTCATCCTTGGTGATGACGAAGGTGTCGCTTCCCGGTGCCGTGATCCCGAGGGGGGCCAGCCCTTTCGGTACCGGGGCGGTCTGGGATTTGGGGGCGGCGGCAAAGCCGGGGGTGACCGCGGCGGCCATCCGGGTCCACCACGACGGCTTTTCCGCGGAGGCGGGAGCGTCCGGAGGGACGGCGGCCGGCCCGCTCTCGGCAGGCTTTCCGAAAAACGGAATGGCCGGCAGTTTCGGCAGCAATGATTTTCGCTTGGGCTCGGGTGCAGGCTCGGCGGCCGGGGCCGGCCTGGTGGCACCGCTTTTTTGCGAGGAAGCCGGCTTCCTGGCCGGTTGCGTTTTCGCTGGCGGCGCGGGGGCGGGTTCTGCTGGCGCGGCCTTCGTTTCCTTCTCCCAGAAGGCGAGCTTTTTGGGGGCGGCGGCCATGCGGCTGACCCACCCGGCTTTCGGGCGTTCGGCCGGGGCCTCTTCGAGCGGCTTGGGGGCGGCGGACGCGCCGCCCGCGCACAAAACGATTCCGGCAGTGACGCCGAGAAGAGGACAGGCAGGCGGGCGTTTCATGGCGGTAAAAAAATGGGAAGGGTGGCTAAAATACGCTGGCCGGAGCCGGGAGACAAGCCCCGTCCTGCTCATTTTGCCCGGCGGCGGGCCCTCCGCCGACGGGACTGGGTGGCCCCTCAACCTTGGCCGGCTTGATGGAATCCACGTGGACGCGACCCATCTTCCCGCTCCCTTGCGCACGCGGCTGAATCAGGAGACGGCTCCCGCAGCATCGCGGCCACAAACTCCGCGATCGCCGGCAAGGCCGCGGCGTCCGGGACCTCGTCGCGGGCCGCCAGGGCCTCGTCCACCTCGGTGCGACGGAGAATGCGCCCCCCCTTCCACACCCAGGCTCCGGGGTGGTAGGGGCCGACCTTTCGCGGATCCGACCACGTGTGCACCCCGAGCAGCGGGCGGTGGAGCGCGCTGGCGAGGTGCATCGGGCCGCTGTCGACGCTGACGACGACGCGCGCGCGCCGGAGCAGCCCGATCAATTGCCGCAGGCTGGTGGCGTTGACGAGATCGATGACGTTCGCCGGCAGGTCCGGCGGCGCGGCGTCGTTGGTGCGACCGACCACCACCACCGGGAACCCGCGCCACGCCTCAGCCAGCGATGCCACCGCCGCCCAGCCGAGCGATTTGCCGGTGCCGCGCGCGAAGGGGTGCAGGGCGATAAAGGCGCCGTCGGGCATGCCCGCGACCGGCTCACCGGCTGGCAGCCAGTCGCCTGCGAGCGCCTCGCGTTCGTCGCACCCCGGCCCCAGCGCGCGGACCAGGCCGAGGTACCGCTCGACCGCATGCCGCACCTCGCCGCGCGGTCCGGCGGCCGGCACCTGCGCCCGATAAAAAAACCGCGATCCCTCGCGGGCATCCTCGAGCCCAAGGATGACCGGCGCGGCGCTTTGGCGCGCAAGCCAGGCGCTGCGCAACAGGCCCTGAAAGTCCAGCGCCAGCCGCACGTTTCGCGCGCCCATCGCCGCCCCGTAGTCGCGAAACCACCGGCGCGCGCGCAGCAGTCCCCCGAGGCCGCGGAACTCGCTGCGGGGAAACGCGATCACGCTCTCCAGCAGCGGGGACCCCTGGAGCAGGGGGGTCCATTCGGTGTTGGCCACCCAGTGAAGCCGGAGGCCGGGCCACGCCTGGCGCAGCCACGCCACCGCCGGCAGGGTGTGCACGATGTCGCCCAGCGAGCTGGGCTTGATGACGACGGCATCGCCCTCCGCACCGGCAGGGAGAAGATCGGCAGGCAGCGGAGGCGTGCTCATGGCGCATGCCCGCGCGGGCGGAGCCGGGGTCACTTTCCGACGGCCAGGCGCTCGGCCAGCTGCGGCGGCAGGCCGGCCTCGAGGATCTTCCGCTGCGCCGACGGAAGGTCGTATTCCACACGGTGCAGGCTCGCGCGACCGGTCTCCAGATCGTACAGCACATAGGCCGCCCGCCAGTCGCCGTCGCGCGGCTGGCCCACGCTGCCGACGTTGATGAAATACTTCCGGCCCGGCTCGATGGTGATCTGATCGGTGTTTTCCAACGTGACCGAGAGCCCTTTCAAATAGAACCGCGGCACGTGGGTGTGGCCAAAAAAGCAGACCTGGGTGAACTGGTAGCTGAAGCTCGCCATGGCATCGAATTTGTTCAGCACGTACCCCCAGCTCCCCGGGGTGTCGAGCGTGGCGTGGACCACGGTGAAATCGCGGACTTGGCGGACCAGCCGGAGCTCGCGGAGCCATCTTTTATCGTCCTCGGTGAGGTGTTCGCGGGTCCACAGCAGGGCGGTCTGGGCCAGCGGGTTGAGGCCGACGATCTCGGTATCCGCGCTCGCCTCCTCGTCATGGTTTCCTTTCACCACCGGGCACTCCAGCCCCTGGATGCGGGCCACGCACTCGTGCGGGTTGGCATTGTAGCCGACCACGTCGCCGATGCAAACGTGATGAGTCGCACCACGGGCCGCGGCGTCGGCGAGAACCGCCTCCAGCGCGTCAAGATTGGCGTGGATGTCGCCCAGGATGGCAAACTTCATCGAAGAGAAAAAACGAACGGAAACAGTCGAGCTTTCACATGGCCCGGCTCATTGCAAGAGGTGAATCAAAACCGCAATTTACGGCGCGGGCGCAAACCCCTCCGGAAGAAAGGGTGCGAACTCCGGCGGCAGCGGCGCGGTGAACGCCATCCGGAGGCCCGTGCGCGGGTGCGTGAAGCCGAGTCGCCACGCGTGCAGCATGAGCCGCGGCACCCGCACCGGCTGGCGGGCCGGCTTCGCATAGACCTCGTCGCCGAGCAGCGGGTGGCCCAGGCTTTTCAGATGGACCCGGATCTGGTGGGTCCGGCCGGTGTGGAGGTGGCAGCGCACCAGCGCCCACTGCGCCCCGTGATGCGCCACCGCGTAATCGGTCACCGCATGCCGCCCCTTGTCCGCCGCGACCACCGCCATCTGGACCCGGTTCCCGGGGTTGCGCGCCATGAAGTTCTCGATGCGGCCAGCCCGCGCGGCAGGCACGCCCTGCACCACCGCATAATAAACCTTCTCGGTCTCGCGTCCCGCAAACTGCGCGCTCAGGGCCGCGTGGGACGCGTCGTTGCGCGCCACCACCAGGCAGCCGCTCGTTTCCTTGTCCAGACGGTGGACGATGCCCGGCCGCTGCTCGCCGCCGATCGTCGAGAGCGGGCCGAACCGGTGGAGCAGCGCGTTGACCAGCGTGCCGTCCTCATGCCCGGCCCCGGGATGCACCACCATGCCGCTCGCCTTGTCGAGAACGGCCAGATCCCCGTCCTCATGCAGGAAGGTCAGCGGCAGTTCCTGTGCTGCCGTCTCCACCGGTCGCGCCTCCGGCACGGTCACCACCACCACCTCCCCTCCCGTCAGCACATGACTCGGTTTCACGGCCCGCCCGTCCACCACCACCGCCCCCTCCTTGATCAAGCCAGCCACCCGCGACCGCGACAGGCCTTCGATCCGCTCGGCGACAAAACGATCAATCCGCACGCCCGCGGCGGCGGCGTCGGCGGGAAGGCGGAGGGGGCCGGGGTCAGGCATGCGGAAGATGGTGGTCAAAGGGGATGGGCGGGCCGGGAGGCAGGCCGGGTCCGGTCACCCGCCGGCCCGCAATCTTTTCTTGTGCGCTGCGGAAAGTCCTCTCTGCTTGCCCCTGATGAAGACGAACATGTTGATCCAGAAGTGTCGCGTGATCTCCCCCGGCATCAACCGGCCGGACGCCACCGTAGAGGTGGTGGATGGACGGATCAAGAGCGTGCTTGGCCCCGGTCAGACGGCACCCGCCGCCGCGGACGGTCGCGAGGTCATCGACGCCCGCGGGGCCATGCTGCTGCCGGGCTTCATTGACATCCACACTCACGGGGCCATGGGAGCGGACGTGTGCGACGGCAGCGTCGAAGCGATCCGGATCATCGCCCGGGCCAAGCTGCGCGAGGGCGTGACCACGTTTTTCCCGACCACCCTCACCCTGCCGCATGAACCGCTGGCCGCCGCGGCCCGCGCCGTGGCCGGGTATCGCGAGGCCATGGACCACGCGCGCGCGCCGGCCCTGCACATCGAGGGGCCGTTCCTCAATCCCAAGTTCATCGGCGCGCAAAACCCGGCCTACGTCCGTCCGCCGGACGCGGCCGAGATCTTCGCCCTGCGCGAAATCGCCCCCATCGGCATCGTCTCGGTCGCCACCGAGATGCCCGGCGGAGTGGATTTTGTGCGCGCCCTGACCGCCGCCGGCATCACCACCAGCCTCGCCCACACCGCCGCCACCCGGGAGGACTTTCTCGCCGCCAAGGCCGCCGGCCTGACCCACCTCACCCACTTCTGCTGCCAGCAGTCGCCCCTGCACCACCGCGCCCTTGGCGTGGTCGGCTCCGGGCTGCTCGACGACGACGTGCGCCTCGAGCTCATCTGCGACACGATCCACCTCAATCCGGACATGCTGCGCCTCATCTTCAAGATCAAGCCGCTCCGCCAGCTCATGCTCATCACCGACTCAATGGCCGCCTCCGGCCTCGGCGATGGCGTCTTCGACCTCGGCGGCCTGCAGGTCACCGTCAGTGGCGGCGTCGCCCGTCTCACTCCGGAAACACTCGCCGGCAGCACCCTCAAATTCAGCGACGGGCTGAAAAATGTGGCGCACCTCACCGGCCGGCCGCTGAGCGAACTCGTCGCCACCACCTCGTGGAACCAAGCGCAGTCGCTCGGGCTCGAGGGATTCGGAAAAATCGAGCCCGGCTTCCATGCCGACCTCGTCCTGCTCGATGCCGATTTCACCGTCCAGGCGGTCTGGGTTGGTGGCGACCAGCGGTTCGCGGCCTGAACGGAGAGCGCCACCGTCGCGCCGCGGCTCGCGGCCCGGCCGCGGCGGGAGCCGCGTAACCTCCGGGTGCGCAGGAGGGGAGGGGACGTCTTGGGCGTGGAGCCGGCCGTTTGCTCGCGAGGCGCGCCCGGGGAAAGACGGCACCCGGCGCGGGCAGTGCCTCAAGCGCAAAACCCCGCGGGCAGACGGGTGTCATCCGGCCGATTCGCGCCGCCGGGATCTCCAGGTCCGCCACCCCCAGGCCAGGCCGATCGAGATGACGGCCAGGCCGAGGGCGGCCAGGGCGGCGGGCCCGGGGGCCAGTTGCGGCCCGACCCAGCGCGCGGTGGGGACGAGATAAAGCAGGGCGAGGTGCACCAGGTAAATAGCCAGCGATTCGCGGCCGGCGAAGAGCAGCCAGCGCGGAAAGCGCAGCGTTCGCCCCAGGGCCTGCACCGCGGCCACCACCAGCAGCAGCCACCCGAGGCGCTCGGCAAAAAACGTCGGATGGCTCTTCGAAATGAACGGCGGCGAGGGCAGGGCGAGCAGGACCGCCCCCAGCGCGGGCCAGACCCACAGCGGAGACGGCCACCGCGCCATGAGCACGCCGAGAAAGACAAACGCCGCCCACGGCACCAGGGGAAAAAGCGAGGAGCCCGACTGGTCGAACCAGGCATCGAGCGGCCAGAATCCAGTCGGATCATTCAGCGCCGCCGCCGGCAGCGCCCCGGTGGCGATGGCCAGGAGCGCGGCTGCCGCCAGCCCCACCCCCTGATGGCGCGGCAGCCAGTGTTGCAGGGCGACCACGCCCAGCAGCGAGGCCGCCAGGCATTGGAGGACATCGATGCCGAAAAACAGTCGCCATGTCGCCCCCGTGCCGGGCATGGGCAGATGAATGAGAAACCCGAGCAGCAGGATGAGGATCAGTCGGCGCAGGGTGCGCACCGGCCAGCCCGCGATTCCGCGCTCCTGCCTTCGCCGCGCCCCCAGGCCCTGGGCGTAGCCGGCGATCCATAAAAACGCCGGAGCCACCAGGCCGTTGGCATACATCAACCGTGAGAAACCCTCCCCCTCGCGCCATTCGGCGGCCAGCAGGGTGTTCACCGCATGCGTTTCCACCATGCCCAGCACGGCCAGTCCGCGGATCGCGTCGAGCCAGTCCTCGCGCGGAGCGGCCGCCCGCCCGTTTTCACCCTGGGTCAAACCGGAAACTCCCATGCGACACTCAACACCGCGTCACCGCGGATGGGAAGACGTGGTTGCCAGCGAAAATGGACCGAGACCAGCCATGGCGAAAGCCGCGCCGCGACCTCGCCGCGACTCCGCCACTCCCTCGGGGAGAGTCCGGCTCACTCCTGGGTTTTCGCTGGGGACGCCTTTTTCTCCGCGGCGGCAATGACCGTGCGGTCGGCCTCGGACAACTTGTCGAGCGCGAGCTCGTAGGTTTTGCCATCCTTGCGTTTGAAGGTGCCGGTCCCGTTTTTGACCGCGAGGAGCGAGGCAATCATGGTGCGGGTGTCGGCGCTGGTCCAGGTGCGCTCAGCCACCAAGGGAGCCGCAGGCACCTCCGTCTTCTTCGGGCCGAACGGGCTGTCGTCGTCGTCCCCGTTTTTGCCGCCGGTGGAGGTCACGGCGCGCAACTCGCGTTTGATGATCTTCTCGGCCTCCCCGCTGCCCGGATGCCCGTCGAACACGAGTTGTCCCTTAGGATTGAAGATGAACATGTGCGGAATGCCGGCGACCGGGTTGGGGCTCTGGCCGGTGCGGGCGATCGAGTACTTCACCTTCAGCTTTTTAACCGGCGCGAGGATTTCCTCATCCGTTCCTTGCTGGGCGTGCACCCCGATCAGCCGAAACCCCTTGTCCCGGTATCGTTTGTCCATTGCCACCAACTGCGGCATGCCGGAAAGGCAGGGGCCTCACAAACGTCCCCAAAATTCGATCGCCACCACCTTCCCCTCCAGTGAGTCCGGGTCGGCCTTTTCCCCCGAGATGATTTCGCCAATGGTGAAATCGGAAAGCGTCTTGTCGGAAACAGGCTTGGTCGGGCTGTCCTGCGACCACAGCATCGGCGCGGCAGCCAGCAGGATCGTGGCCAGAAAAACAGGGCGGGTCATGGCGGCAGGTGGTCCGTAAGCAAAGAACCAAGCCATCGGTACACTGAAACCCGGACCGCAGGAAGTCCTTTTTTCGCGACCTGACCGGCGGTCCGCCAGTTCGGTTCGGAGGGAGGGAGCGGGCCAATGCCCCCTCCCTCCCTCTGGTCCCGGCCGCTCAGCGGACACGGCAAAAGAGCCAGGCGAAGGGGAGCATCCGCACCCTGGCCAGGCCGGCCATGGCGGCCTGCCCGGACCGATCGAGAATCAGCGGATGGAGGGCGCAGGCCCAGCGGAGGCGCGGGGCGAACCGCCGGTGGAGCGCGGCGGTGGCACCCGCCCGCGCCAACTCCCACGAAGTTTCAGCCCGCGACCAGGCGAGAAGAAACGGCATCGCGGTGACCGCGCTTTGCAGGGCCATCGCCATGCCATGGCCGGTAAATGGCGGAATGATGGCGGCCCCGTCGCCCAGCACCAGGGGGCCCGGAGGCGCAGGCGGCTCCCCGCCGCCGCCGGACCGCTGCCAGCCAAGCTCGAAGTGCGTCACTCCGGTCACCGACGCCCCGTCACCGCGGGCCGCGCGCACGCGGGAGGCCAGGGCACCGAGCCCGATGGCGTGCAGCCGGTCCGGGAGCTGGCTGGATTTGTCCGCTGCGCGCACCGGCCCGGCGGGAAGCAGCGCGCACACGTTGACCAGCCCCCCGCCCAGCGAGGTCAGGCCCGCATATCCGCCGCGGCCAAGGTGCATCTCCAGGGGGGCGGTGAGGGGGAGCCCGGAAAAATGCGCCTTTAGTCCCAGCCAGCGGCCGTCCACTCGCCGGCGGCGTCCGTGCGCGGCGACCCATCCGTCCGCGCCCGCCCCGGCGGCCGATCCGCGGGTTCCCGGGGCCGCGACTCGCTCGCCGCAGCGCAGCTGACCGCCGAGCTCGACCAGGCGGCGCGCCATCGCCGCATCCAGCTCATGGCGCGAAATGGCGATGGCCGGCTCCGGTACGGCGGCCCGCAGGATTTCCCTGCCGCCGCGGAACCACGCCGTCTCCCGATGGCGGGGGGCCGCCGCCAGCAGATCCTCCAGTCCGAGCGCCGCGGCCTCCGCGCCGGAGAGGCCCGAGATAAACTCACCACACACCCGGTGCCGGGGGTACGTGCCCGCCTCATGCACGACCACCGGCGCGCCGGCGCGCCGCAGCCCGAGCCCGAGCCCCAATCCCGCCAGCCCCCCGCCGATGATGTGCACCGTCCTCAGGGAGGCGCTCATGGGGTGCCGCGGGCGGTCCGGAGGGCGGTGGTGGCCGCGGGGCAGCGGAGGCGGGCGCGGCGGAGAAGCCAGTCGGCCCCGGCCACATCGCCCGCCAGGCGGGAGCAGCGGACGGCTTCGGTCCACGCGCGCTCTTCGCGGGGATGCCAGTACGCGATGTGTTCGAACTCCGCGGCCGCGTCCTGCCACCGGCCTTCCCGCACCAGCCGGTCCGCCACCTCGTAGGTGAGCCGGGGCCGCTCGACCTCATCTCCGCCCAGATAAACCGAATCGATAAACCTCAAAAAGGGAGCCGCCACCCAGGGGACCAACGAGGGCGCGAGCAGGACGGTGCCAAACACCAGGCAACCGAAGGCCACCAGCCCGAGCCCAAGGCCGGCGCCCATCGCCGCGCCCGACCCCATGCTCTCTCCACTCAACCGGCCGCCAATCCCAATCTTCCACCAAATCATCCAGACCCAAATGCCGACCAGGCCCGCCCCGAGGACCCGCGCGACCCACATCCACCAGCCCGCCTCGCCCAGCCACCCCCGCACCCCATCCGCCACCTGCTCAAGCCGCAGGGCCAGCCTGCTTTCATCGTGCGTCGGTCGCATCCGCCCACTCTAGCGCAAGTGATCCCTCCCCGCGACGAAAAAATGGAGCCGGTCCAGTGACGGAACCCTGCGCGGACGGGCGTTCGTCAGCCCGCCGGGTCGCCGCCGGCACGCCCCCCAGCGGCTCACGCCTACGTCCGCTCGGACAGCTGCCCACCACCTCGGTCAGGCAATCCCTGAGCAGTTTCGGATTGCCGTCGGGCCGCGTGGCGGGCTTGATCTTTCATGAATTGGACAAGCCATCCCCGACGTTTCCGGTCTCGCAGTTCCCAAGCGGCTTTCACCCTCATCGAGATCGTGCTCGTCATCACGATCATCGCGGTGCTCGGAGCGGCGACGATTTATCTGATCAAGGGCAACGTGGATGTGGCCAAGGAGACGCGCATCGATTCGGACATCAAAGCCATCACCACCCAGCTCAAGGTGTATGAGGCGCGCAACTTGCAGCCTCCGACCAACGAGCAGGGGCTGGCGGCGCTGGTGGCCAAACCGACGGTGGAGCCGCTTCCCGAGCGGTGGACCCAGCTGATGGAGGAACTGCCCAAGGACGCGTGGAACCAGGAGTTTCAATACCAATACCCCGCCAAACGCAGCAAAGGCGACTACGACGTCTTCTCCTTCGGCCGCGACGGTGTGGAAAGCGCCGATGACATCGGTAACTGGAAAACGGCCAGCGCCGAGTAGCCGCCCGCTTTGTCCATGTTCTGGCACAGACATATCGGGCCGCCTCGCGGCTCGAGGGGACCGGCGTTCACCCTCATCGAAATCGTGGTCGCCCTGACCATCATCGCCGTCATTGCGGCCATCGCGATCCCCACCATCAAAGGCCTGGGCCGCGAGGAGAAGGCGCGGGCGCCGGTCGCGGCACTGGCCGCGCTGGTCCAGGAGGTGCGGCAGCGGGCGGTCAAGGAACGGCGGCCGTATCAAATCGTGTTCGAACGCGGCGGCATCCACGGTCTGGCCGATGGATTCCCTTCCGGGAAGCGCGAGGACTTTCTGGCCGCGCTCGACGAGGCGCGCACCCCGCCGCTGGGACAGGAAATCGAGCGCACCGAGCCGGTCACCACCGCGGTGGAAACCGCCGGCCCGGCCGGCCCGGCCCCCGCCGGAATGGCCGGTCAGCCGCCGTCGGCCGAGGGAACCCCGCCGCCGGCCACCCCGTCGCCGGCCACCAGTCCGCGCTGGGCGCCGCCCTGGAGCGTGAGCATCGCCCTGGAGGAAAAAACCGACTGCGAAGTCCTCTTCTGGGGCGATGGCGAGTGGGATCTGCTCGAGGGTGACGACCTGCGCCGCTGGGTTTTCCAGCCCTCGGGGCTGGCGAGCCCGGGCCGGGTGCGGGTGCGCACCGCGGCGGTGGAAGTGGAGGCCGGGTTTGATGCGCTCACCGGTGAGCTGGTGCGCGAGCGCATCGAGTTTCTTGACTCGCAGCCATGACGACGCGCCCCTCATTCCCTCCCTCGTCGCGTCGCCCGGCCGCCGGCGGCTACGTGCTGCTGGAGATCATCGTGGCGCTGACCGTCTTTGCCATCACCGTCGCCGGGCTGACCTCGGTGCTGCACGCCTCGCTGGATTCGGCCAACGTCCTGCGCCGCAGCGCGGCCATCCGCCGCGGCCTGGAGGCCCTGCTCATCGAAGCGCGGCAGAAGCCGAAACGCGAGGAAATGGTGCTGACCGCGACCGATCCGGCGCTGGGCCTGGAATACCGTTCCGCGCTGGAGGAGTTGAAATGGATCAATCGCCGCGGCCAGCCGGTCCGCGGCCTCTACATCCTCCGCGTCGAAGCCCGGGAAGTCCGGGCCGCCGCCGGGCGCTCGCTCGAACCCATTGACTCCGCCGAGGTGTATGTGTACCGCCCCTGACCCTCGCCGGCACCGCCGCACCCTGGCCCGCGGCCTCACCCTGCTCGAGGTGGTGGTCGGACTGGCCATCCTCGGGTTGATGGCCGGCGCGATCTACGCGGTCGTCATCGGCTCGATCGAGTCCACCGCCACTCTCCAGAACATCCAGGCCGAGGACCGGCGGGTGGAGGCGGTGCTGGACCAGACGCGGCTGGCCCTGGCCCACCTGCCGGCGGGCGCGACACTGGAACTGCGCCTGCTCGAAAACGAGCCCCCCGTTCAGGAACTCGTCCTGCGCGGCGTGCCCACCGCTTTCCTCTGGGGCGAGCGCTCGCGCTGGGAGCAGGGCGTCGTCACCCTGGCCCCCCAGCCATGGCCGGAGGAACGGCTGGCCGGAGCGGCCGCCCGCGCTCCGCGCGCCGGCACCCGGGGCGAGGGCCAGGACGCCCCGCCTGCCCGGCGGTTCACCTTCGCCCTCAGCGTGCCCGACTTTTTCCGGACCGATGCCGAGGGCGAGCCGCTGCCGGACAGTCCGGTGCGCTCGAGGCAGGGGCACCAGCTGCTGCGCCCCGACACCCAGGGGCGGTTCTGGTTCGACCTGCTGCCGGAGGTCGACCGCATCCAATGGCGCTTCTACGACGCCGGCCGCAAAATCTGGGTTGACCAGCTGCCGCCCGGCCGGCCGCCGATGATCGAACTTCTGCTCACCCTGCCCGGCCGCACCACGCCGGTGCGCGCGGTGTTCGCCTCCTCCTGACCCACGCCATGACGACCCGCCGCCCGCCTTCTGATCGCCCGTGCCGCCTGACCCGCCGGCGGCCGGATCGGCGCGGCTCGTCCCTCCTCCTCGTCTTGTGGGCGGTGATGCTGATGTCCTTTGCGGTCATCGGGCTGGTCGAGCACCTGTCGCGCGGACTGGACGAGTCGGTGGAGGCGGAAAAGGATTTCCGCGCGCGCCTCCTGCTGGAGTCCGCGCGCACGCTGGCCGAGCACCCGGCCATGGAGCGCGGCGACCCGCTGCTGCGCCGCCAGGTGACCTCGGCCAGTTCCTATCAAGTGCGGCTGACCACCGAAGGCACCCGCTTGGCCATCAACCAGCTCGGGCAAAACCAGGCCCAGCGCGACTTTGCCGAGCGGCTGTTCGAGCAATGGAAGATGCCCAGTGCCGACGCGCGCACGCTGGCGGACTCGATCGCAGACTGGATCGACGAGAACGATCGGCCGCGGAGGCAGGGGGCCGAGCGCGAGCACTATGCGGCCCTCGGCCGCCACGACTTTCCCTTCAACCGGCCGTTCCAGAACATCAACGACCTGCTGCTGGTGCGCGGCGCGGAGGAAATGGACCGCCGCCAGCCGGCCTGGCGCCAGTACATGACGCTGTATGGCGACGGCACCATCGACGTCCATCAGGCGTCCAGCGAACTGCTGGAGGCGCTTTTCGACGTGACCTCGTCGGAGGTCGGCCGCTTCGTGCGCTCGCGCCTGGGGCCGGACGGCCTCGCCGAGTCCATGGATGACCCCCGCTACGCCTCCCTGGCCTCGGTCCGGTCGCTGCTGGACGTGCCGGAGCTGAATTACCGGGCGGTCGCCGCCCTGCTGACCCTCAACCACCCGATCCGCCGCATCGAATGCCTGGCCCGCGCCGGACGCCACGAACGTCGCCTCACCCTGCTCAGCGGAGCCGGGCTGAACGTCATCATCGAGGAATAAACCACCCTCATCACACCCTGCATGTTTCAACCCACGGCCCTCATCCTGCCTGCCACCACCGCCCATTGGGAAGTGTGGAAGGGCACTCGCGGCGGCGAGTCCGAATGGCGCGGCCCGGCCGGCTCGCCCGTTCAGGCGGCGACGGAGGGCGCGGCGGCGGTCATCGGGCTGCCCGCCCGGGCCTGCCGAACCTTTGCCTTCGTCGTGCCCACCGAGGATCCGAAGCTTTTCCGCCAGCTGGCGTTCGCCCAGCTTGAGCGGCGCGGGCTGGCCGCCGGCCCGGCCGAGGAGACGTCGTTCGCGTGTCATGTCATCGGCAGGGCCGAAACCGGCGGCTCCGTGCTGAGCGTGGATGTGGTCCTGCCGGAGGGAGCCGTGCTGCCCCTTCCGGCCCGCACCCACGGGCTGCTGCCGTCCCTGCGGCTGTTTTCCCTGCCGGAAGGCCGGCTGGTCCTTCTGGAGGAGCAGGGGAGGCTGGTGCTCTGTGCCGGCTCCGGCGGGCGGCTGGTCCACAGCCAGGTGATTTCCGGCGCGCGCGGTCTCGACGCCCACGTCGGACAGGAATTGCGAGTGGCCAGCCTGGCGCTGCCTCAGCAGGGCCTGGTGCCGGAAGTGAGCGGGGTGGAGGCCTGGGGGGATTTCCCGGCGGACGAGGTGGCGGCGCTCACCCGCCAGGCCGGCCTGCCGGTCGAGGCCCGTCCGCGGCCGGCCCCCCGGCTTCGCGCCGACCTCCGGCGGGCCGGCGCGGACCTGCTGCCTCCGGCCATCCGCACGAAGGCCCGGGCGCGCCGCCGTCGTCCTCTGGGTTGGATCGCCGCCGCCGCCGCCGGGGCCGCGATCCTGGCCCTGGGCTGGCACCAGCAGGCCCGGCTGCGCGCGCTGGAGGCCGAGGCGGTCCGGCTCGAGACCCAGATCCAAAGCGCCGCCGGCGAGCCCGGGCGCGTGCAAGGGGAGCAAACGCAGCTCAAAAACGTGCAGGAGCGGTGGGCCGCGCTGCGCCCGGCCGTGGAGCCGCGCCGCTACCCGCTGCGCCAGCTCAACGCCCTGGCCCGCTGCCTGGGCGCCAGCGCCGCCGTGCTCATGCGGTTCGAGTCGAAACCCGACGCGGTGTCGGTCGGCGGCACCGCGCGCTCGGCCGGCGATGCCTACGCCCTCTACAACGCCATCCGCGCCGAGCCGGAACTCGGCCTGCACAACTGGAGTATGGCTCAGCCCAGCCTTTCCACCGACGGCACGGCCACCTTTGTCATCACCGGCAAACCACGATGAAACGATCCCTTCAACCCTCGGAGAAAATCCTCCTCACCGCCTGCCTCGTGCTGGTCGGCGGGCTGGGGCTGCTGTTTCTCGTGCGCGACCACCGCCTCCGGGCCGCCTCGGCGCGCAAGCGCATCGAGGTCCTCCAGCCGCAGCTGGCCGCGGCCGACGCCACCCTGGCCGACGCCCCGTTCTGGGAGCAGCGGCGTCTCTGGCTGGAACAGACGATGCCGGCGCTCGGCGATTCCGGCACCGCCCACAGCCGGTTCCTGGAGGAACTGCGGGACGGTGCCCGCGACCGCGGCCTGGTGCTGGGCCCGCCCGTCCTCCTCAAGCCGGAGGCCCGCCCGCATTTCCACGACCTCGCCGTGACCCTGCAAATCACCGGCCCCGACCAAGCGGTCTATCGCTGGCTGGCGGAACTCCAGTCGCCGGAAAAATTCCAGCTCGTCAAATACCTCCTGCTCACCCCCCAGTCCGGCCCGGCCCAGCGCATGACCGGCACCGTCACCGTCTCTCGCCTGTTCAAACCATGAAACCGCCTCCACCCCGCCTCCGCACCCTCCTGGCGCTCCCGGCGCTCCCGCTGTGCGGCCTGCTGGCCGCCCCGCCGGCCCGCGCCCAGGACCCCGCCATCCCGGCTCCGGTCACGGCGGCCGCATACACCGACCTGCTCGAGCGCCCGCCCTTCCGGCGCCTGCTCAGCCTGTCCGAGTCGCTCCTGCTCTCGGGCGTGGCGGCCCTCGGGGAGAAAAAATTGGTCACGATCTGGAACCGCGCGACGGGGGAGTCCCAGGTGGTGACCAGCGCGCCCAACCCTCAAGGGTGGCGCCTCGTCGAGCTGGTGGAAAGCACCGACCTGCGGCACGTCACCGCCACCATCGAGGTGGGAACCCAGCAGGTCACCCTGCGGTTCGACCCCGAGCGGCTGGCTCCGCCCAAGCTGGACAACACCTCCAAACCGGCCCGGCGCAGCGAGGAGGCCGTGGTCGTGGAAGCCATGCTCAGGTCCCTGGATCCGGCCGCCGCACGCCAGTTCGAAACCCTGCCCGCGGCCCCGCAGGAATCCTTCCGCAAGACGTTCACCGAATTCCTCTCAACCTATCCCACCGCCCCCGACTCGCGGCGGCTCGCCTTCGTGCGCCAAGCCCTCGAGGAGGCCCTCGAGGAGGCCCCGGCCTCCGCCGCCTCCGCCGAATCCTCCACTCCTCCGGCCGCTCCGCCCGATGCCGCCACCCCACCCGCCCGCTGACCCGGACCGGTCCGCTCCACACCCGCTTCTTTTTTATGATCTCATCCCGGACGCTTCATCTCCTTCGACCCGCCCGCCTGCTCGCCGCCGCGGCTTGGATTCTGCTCCTGCCCGTCGCCGCCCAGGATCAACCCGCTCCCGCTCCCGCTCCCGCGGCCAGCCCGGCGGCCGCCAGCGGGGAGGAGGGGTCGATCCAGCTTCAGTTTCCCAACAACGGCATCAACGACGTGCTGGGCATCTATGAACTGCTCACCGGCAAGGCGGTCATCAAGGATTCGGAAATCTTCGAAGGCAACCCGCTCAGTCTCGTCACCTCGCGCCCGGTCACCCAGGCCGAGGCGGTGGAGCTGATCGAGTCTTGCCTCCAGCTCAACGGCTACGTCCTCTCCCAGTCGATCGATGGTCGCAGCGTGCGCATCGCCATGAACAACGCCCCCCAGGCCAGCCTCACCCGCGGCCTGGGCGTGGCCCAGTCCCTGGAGGAGCTTCCCGCCGGCCACTCCGTAGCCTCGTATTTCCTGCGCCTCGAGCACCTGGACCCGTCGGAGGCGGCCACCACCTTCTGGAGCCACCTCGGCCTGAATAAATTCGGCCGGATCACCCCGGTGACCAGCCCGCCAGGCCTGCTCATCACCGAAAATGCGGAAAACATCCGGCAGATGCTGCGCGTGGCCGAGGTCCTGGATGTGGCTCAGGGGCAGTCCGGCCTGCTCACCGAGTTTTACACTCTGAAGCATGCCGACGCCGTCGTCATCGGCCAGATCCTGGCCTCCACCTTCACCCAGCGCCAGATCCCACCCACGCTGACCCGGGACACCGTTGGCGACAATGAGACCCGCGTCCCCACCCGCGTGCCGAACACGGTCCTGCCCAAGGTCGTCGCCGACGACCGGCTCAACCGCATCATGCTGGTCGCGCCGCCGTCTGACCAGCTGTACGCGCGGAAGCTGATCGACGAATTCGACCAGCCGATCATCATGGTGGCCCCGCTGGAACGCCGTCTGCGCTACGTGTTTGTCGATCAGGTGCTGCCCGTGCTGGTCGACGTCCTGCAAGATACCGGCACTGGCACCACCACCCTCGCCGGGGGCGAGATCGTCCGCTCCAAACGCCCGCCGCAGGCCTCCAGCGACCCGGCCACCCTCGCCGGACGCACCCGCCGCGGGCCGACCCAGCGCGAAGGTGCCACCACCGCCCCCATCGGCTACGAGGACCAGCTGAGCCCGCCCGAGGAAAACGCCGCCCCCCTCTCGGTCCTCGTCGGCAAAACCCGCCTCGTCGCCGATGTGCAGGCCAACAAACTCATTGCCTACGGCCCGCCTGGCGACATCGCCAAAATCACCAGCCTGATCTCTCACCTCGACAAAAAGCCGCCCCAGGTCTATCTCGCCACCATCATCGGCCAGCTCTCGCTGGAGGATGGGATCGAATTCGGGGTCGATTACCTGCGGGAATTCAAGGCGGGTGGCGACGGGGATTACGCCGGAGCCCTGGTCACGCGGGAGTCGCTGCTGCGTTCAATCGTCGACGTGCGCAACCCCGGGCTGATCGAAACGCCCCTGCCCGCCCTCCAGGGGCTCAACATCTATGGCGAGGTCGCCGACGGCGTGAACGTCTACGTCCGGGCCCTCGAGAAAACCCAGCGCTTCAAGGTGCTGAGCCGCCCGTCCATCTACGCGGCCAACAATAAAAAGGCGGTCATCACCTCCGGCCGCCGCATTCCGGTCCCGACCAGCAGCGTGACCGACCTCGCCAACTCCACCAGCGTGCGCACCAACATCAGCTTCCAGGACGTGGTCCTCAAACTCGAGGTCATCCCGCTCATCAACAGCAACAAGGAGGTCAGCCTGACCATCGCCCAGATCAACGACACCGTGGTCGGCCAGCAGATGGTGGCCGAAAACAACGTGCCCATCATCGGCACCGAGCGTCTGGTCACAACCGTGACCGTGGCCAACCGCGCCACCATCGTGCTGGGCGGCCTGATCACCGAAAACGAGGAAAAAACCAACACCGGTATCCCGGTGCTCAGCCAGATCCCAGTCGTCGGACACCTCTTCAAATCGACCAAATCCGCCAAAACCCGCAAGGAGCTGCTCATCTTCATCCAGCCGGTGGTGGTGGAGGACGAGGATGAAGCCGCCGCCGCCAGCCTGGAGGAGGACCTGCGGACCGGCATCGGTGCCGAGGCCGCCGCCAGTTTTCCCGATGTGGTGGCCGCTCGTCAAACCTGGCCGGCCGGCACCCCCGCCGCGCTCGACGCGGAGGATCCGGCCACCGTGCCGGTATCCGAGGCACCCGAGGACCATGGCGACGACGACGATGACGCCCGCCCGGTCCGGCCCGCCGTGACCGCCCCTTCCCGCCACGCCCGCTGACATGATCCATTCCAGGCCCATTGAACGAATGCTGCTCCAGGCGGCGCGCCTCGGCGGCTGCACCGACGAGGCGGCCGCCACCCGCGCCCTGGCCGAGGCCGGCCCCGCCGGGGTCGGCTGGATCGACGCCCTGCTCGACTCCGGACTGATCCCCTCGGAGGATGATTTCTTTCGCTCCCTGGCCGCGCAAATGGGGCTCGAGTTCGCAGCCGCGCCGGAGACCGATCCGGAGTGCCCGGTCCACACGCGGCTCCCCGCCCGCCTCGCCCTGCGCCACCGCGTGCTGCCCGGCCGCCTGGAGGACGGACATCTGCGCCTCCTGAGCTGCGACCCCTTCGATCTCGAAGCCCGGCAGATGGCCGGCCAGGTGCTGGACCAGAACGTTGCCTGGGTCCTGATGTCGCGCACCACCATCCTCGTGGCCCTGCGCGCCGGCTACGGCGTGGGCGCGTCGCGCTTCGACGAGTTGATCGAGGGCAAGTTCGACCAGGCGGAGCCGGACGCGCTGCGCCAGGAGGTCACGGTGCTCGAGGACAACGAGGAGGCGACCGTGATGAGCTTCGTGAACCAGATTTTCAGCGAGGCCATCCGCGAACGGGCCACCGACATCCACCTCGAGCCGCTCGAAAGCGACCTGCGCATCCGCTATCGCGTCGACGGCTCACTCCAGGAGGTGGCGGTGCCGCCGAACGTACGGCTGCTCCAAAATCCGCTCGTCTCCCGCCTCAAGATCATGGCGCACCTCGACATCGCCGAGCGCCGGCTCCCGCAGGACGGACGGCTCAACCTGGAACTCGGCGGCCAGCGCTACGACGTGCGCATCGCCACCATCCCCTCGGTCAATGGTGAAAGCGTCAGCCTGCGCCTCCTCGGGCGCGAACGGCTGGAGCTGACCTCGATCGGCCTGGACGAGGCGCTGGAGGCCCGCATCCGCTCGCTGCTCGCCCTGCCCAATGGCATCATCCTCGTCACCGGCCCGACCGGCTGCGGCAAGTCGAGCACGCTCTACACCTTCCTGCGCGAGCTCAACACCCGCGAGCGGCGCATCGTGACCATCGAGGATCCGGTGGAAAACAAGCTCGACGGCGTGGTCCAGATCGCGGTCAAGCCGGAGATCAACCTGACCTTTGCCGCCGGGCTCCGCAGCATCCTGCGCGGCGATCCCAACGTGATCATGGTCGGGGAAATGCGCGACCTGGAGACCACCGAGATCGCCATCCGGGGCGCCCTCACCGGACACCTCGTCTTCTCCACCCTGCACACCAACGACGCGGTCGGCGGCATCTCGCGGCTGCTCGACATGGGCATCGAGCCGTTTCTCATCGCCTCCTCCGTCCGGGCCCTGCTCGCCCAGCGGCTGGTCCGCCGGCTCTGCCCGCTCTGCGTGCAGGCCGCCGAGGACGGCCGCTTCCACGACCACTACCTCGAGTCAATCGGCTTTCCCGTTCACCGCAAGGACGCCATCCAGGTCGCCCAGGGCTGCCGCGAATGTCGCGGCACCGGCTACCGCGGGCGCATGGCCCTGATCGAGGTCTGCATCATCACCCCCGGCATGCAGGAGCTGATCACGGAGCGTTCGCCCATGTCGGTGCTGCGGACCATGGCGATCGAACAGGGCATGGTGCCGATGCGCGATTACGGCTGGGGCAAGGTCATCTCGGGCGAAACCACCATTGAGGAGGTCATCGCCGTGACCACCGCCGACCAGAGCCATTGAACCGGGCCGGCGCGGGCCGATCCCCCTCCACTCCTCACGCACCCCACTCATGCCCCAGTTTACCTACCAGGCCCTTTCCGCCGATGGCCAGACCGTACAGGGCGGCCTGGAGGCCTCCACGCGGGGCGAGGCGTACCGCGAGCTGCAGGCGCGGCGCCTCTCGCCCTTGGACGTGCGCGAGGCGGCCCTGAGCGCGGCCTCGGTCGAGGCGGCCGCCACTGCGTCCCGCCCGGTCCGCCTGAACCGCACCAAACTCATCTTTTTCACCTCGGAGCTGGCCGACCTGCTGGAAGCCGGCCTGCCGGTCCAGCAGGCCCTGACCGTGATGGCGGAAAAGCAGCAGGATCCGGCCATCCGCCAGGCCAGCGCGCGGACCCGGCTCCATCTCCAGGACGGCGAAACCCTCGCCACCTCGTTCCGCCAGGCCTCGCCCAGCTTCGACGACCTCTACACCTCGCTGGTCGCCGCTGGGGAGGCCTCGGGCAGCCTGGCCGGGGTGCTTCAGCGCATGGCGACCAGCATGGCGCAGCTGCACGAGCTGCAGAAGCGCTTCACCCAGGCCATGGTCTATCCCGCCTTCATGATGGGCGCCTGCGCCCTGCTCATGGCGGTCTTCGCCCTGGTGCTCGTCCCCCAGCTGACCGGGCTGCTCGCGAAAACCGGCCAGTCACTCCCCGCGGTGGCCCGCGGCCTGCTGGCGGTCAGCCATTTTGCCACGTCCCATTTCTGGTCCATGACCCTGGGCGCGACGGCCGCGGCCGCGCTCTTCCGCGGGCTCCTCGCCACCACCGCGGGACGCGTCTGGTGGGATCGCGCCAAGCTGCGCATCCCGCTCTTCGGCCCGCTCGTGGACACCCGCTTCCACGCCACCTTCACCCAGGCCCTGGGCAATCTCATCAGCAACGGCGTGCCCCTGCTCTCGGCCCTGCGCCTGCTCGTCCGCGGCACCGCCAACCGGTTTTTCCGGGCCCAGCTCGGCCAGGTGATCGAGTCGGTCGGTGCCGGCGAAACCCTCTCGCTCTCGCTCCGCCGCGCCGGCGGCTTCCAGCCGCTCCTGTCCGACATCGTCGCCGTCGGCGAACAGACCGGCCAGCTCGCCCGCTCCCTGCAAAAGGCGTCCTCCCGCTACGACAAGGAACTGGACAACCGCATCCGCCGCCTCACCTCCCTGGTCTCGCCAGTCATCATCGTCTTCCTCGCGGTCGTGGTGACCATCATCGCCTACTGCATCGTCGCCTCCATCTTTTCCGCCATCTCCGGCATCCGCGCCAAAAGCGGATAGCCGGAAAACGCGCTTCTCGTCCCGGGTCCAAGAAGTTGCCGACGATCGCAATCTTCATGCCTGGCAGAAAGGCGTCCAAGAGCCCGCTCCTCGAAAGAGGAAGCGACCGACCCCGCGGAGTGGGAGCCGCCCAAGGACGCCTGCCGGCGAGGGGGTGCTTCAGCGCGCCGCGGCGGGAGCCGGAGCGAAGCGGAGACAGCCTGCCCGCAGTGCAGCCCGGAGGGCGGGCGCAGCCCGGCAACAATGGGGAGGTTCCCACTGATCCGGAAACGTGGATGGAGCGGGTGCCCGATTCCGTGAACATAAACCTGGCCTGGGACACGGTCAGGGCGAACGCCGGAGCGCCCGGGATAAATGGCATGGCCATCGGAGAGTTCCGGGGAAATTGCCTGCATGCCGGGTGGTGTGGGAGGGGTGACGGGCGCCATCCCGTCACCCCAACCCGGTTCGCCTTCAGCGGTATACGTGGCCGCGGTGCCTCACGCGCACCACCAACTCGCCATCGTGAATGTCGTAAATGACCCGATAATCCCCCCCTCGAATGCGTTACGTGTGTTCGGATCCCGCCAGCTTCTTGCATCCAGCGGGACGCGGGTCCCCCGCCAACGCTTCAATCGCAGCCAGAATCCTGGGTATCCATTGCCGATCAATCGCGCGAAAATCCTTTGTCGCGGACCTGGCGAATTCAATGCGCAAGGAGGCCATCGGCTACCAACTGTTCTTTGAGCTCCGCCAGGGAAATACGCGCTTCATCGCGGCGTTCCGCCACGCAGGCCAAGTCGGTTACATTCTCCATTAGCTCCTCGTAATCGGCAATGGGGATCACCACCGCGACCTTCTCGCCACGCTCGTCGGTCAGGTAATTGGTAGTCATGCCGTCTTCGTAGCACAGGACGCCGCCCTCGTCCGCTGGTATTACCGGGGACAAATAGGGCTCCACTTTAGAGGCGAACGTCAGAGTCATCCTACGCCTGACCGGGCGCGCGGCATCGACTGTGGGGTGAGGCTGTAGCGGTCATGACGACTGGAACACGCGCCGGTTCAGTCGTTAGGAGCGACGCCTTGTTCGCTCTTCTGGTTCTGCGTGCGCGCTGACATATTCTAGCGCGGCGTGAACCAAAAATTCCGACCGTGTATCGCCAGTTCGTGCCGCAAAGGAATCAATCTGAGTGAGAATCCGCTCTGGCAAGGTGATGTTGACGCGCCTTGCCTTACCGGAAAGTTTGGATAAATCCACATCCACCAAAGCCCAGATCCCAGAAGCGAATTCCCTCTTGGCATGATAATGCTCGACCGGTATTCCCGGCGGGACGCGCTCTCCATCAATCAACAAGCCTTCAATATGGCACTCAATGGCCTCAATTACGTTGTTGAGCGCTTCGTCGGCAGTATCACCCGCAGAAAAGCATCCAGGTAAATCAGGGACGGTGACTCCATAATCTGAATCACGGTCTTTGTGAATGACGACTGGGTATCTCATGGTGATCTGGGTGGCCAATCCCAGCCATCAGCCTTCAGTCTGTCGATGATGTCTCGGCTCGTCACCAGAGTATAATACACACGATGTGGATTTCACCAAGGGACGTCTTGTTAGCTCTTTCGAGCGGGATGCGGTACGTAGGTGACGCCTGGCAAACCCTCGAGGTCTGCATCCTGAGTCAACAGTTTCGCTGACGTTTCCAGAGCGCTTGCATAAATGATTCCGTCCGCAAGCGATAGGTGATGCCGATGGCACACTTCAGCCGCAACCACCGCAAGCCGCTCATCAAGAGGGATGATCTTGCCCTGCCTCATCAGCGCTGCGACGGTCAGAGCGTCGGTCTGGCTCGATTCTCTCAGGACCCAACGATAGACCTCTGTAATCGAAATCGCGGGCACGACAAGATCTGCTGTATTTCCGATCGCCTTCTCAAATCGGCCAGCATCGGAGCCACCGACGAAGAACTCGATCCATCCTGAAGAATCCACTACGGTAGGCATCGGTCGTTCTCTCGTTGGAATGTATTTTTGCGTCCCTTCAGGAAGCCTTTGAGGGCTCTTGCCGAGCGAACAGGCATGAGTTCGATCCGGCCCTCAAGCTCGATTACCTCGACCTTGTCGCCTGGTGCCATGACAAGCCTGTCTCGCACATCCTTTGGGATGACGATCTGATATTTCGGTGAAACGGTTACGGTAGCCATATCGATGAGGTTACCGTTGCACGGAAGCGAGATCGATGAAAGAAAAATTTCTTCCGCTGTTCCGCCATCGCCAGAGGAATTATTGGGAGCTAACGATCAAGCGCTGGCACCCGCTACCGGGAGCGACACTCCGCCACAGGGTTAAAGGTTGTAAGTCAAGAGGGGCATTTCGACTCGAGGCTGGTAGCCGGTTGTCCACCACCGTCTTGTGTGTGCCCAGCATGGGCACAGTCCAAAAGGGGTTCAAGTCCCCTGTATGAAAACCAGAAACCATGAAAATGGGTAAAAAAATACCAGCAGAGGTCAAGGGGTGGCGGGCGACCGTCGCTCTGAAAGAAGACGATGCAAAACCCGTGTACCGATGAACAAGAACCTGATAGAAGGCCGACGCGATGGGGTGAGCTGGCACAACACAGAAAAGCCCACTGGTGAAGTCGTGGAGGTAAATCAGGCGGTAGTGCGGGGGAGGACTGTGCCCTTACCTGGGGAGGTCTCGGGCGTGAGAGCGCCCGAGAAGTCAGCAGAGGTCATAGTAGTGAGCAGCATGCCGGGGGCTGGAAGACGCCCGTTTAAACTGCGAAACCGGAAGCCCTGATGCCATGAAGGACCGAACCAATGAGAAGCCACTCGACCCCGCGCCGGGGGATCTGCCCGTTACAGCCGGAAGGCCAGGGCCAGGTTCAGCTCGGTACGGAGGGAAGCATGGAGGGGCTCCAGTCGATCCGGACGCGTTGTTCAGGCAGGTGCTTGATAGCGCGAATCTAAGCCTTGCCTGGAAACAGGTGAAGGCGAACAAGCAGTGCCCGAACTGTGAGACATCTGGATCCGACTGCACTACGGTGACAAACCAAAATCCCAAGGGAAGGCCGGGACGTCACCTTAAGTCTGATTGGAACCGCCCGGTGCGGACCCGCATGCCGGGTGGTGTGGGAGGGGTGACGGGCGCAATCCCGTCACCCCGACCCGATTCGTTTTCGGGTTGTTTGTCCTATTTCGGCAACGAAGAGACTAGATGAGATCGAAGGCCTTGCCCACGAGCTTCGCGATGCTGGCGAATTCTCCGGCATCGCGGCTTTTCCGCCCGGCCCCGAGACCGTCGATGTCGGGAGTCGTGAGCAGCCACTCGGCATTTCCGGGAAATACAGCTCCTCCGTAGATGATGGGGATGGGATCAACGGCCTCAAAGCCATAGTGTTCGGTGAGCCACCGGCGCATAAAGGTGGCGCGTTCAGCGATGTATTCAGGGGGAGCCGGTTCATCCGCACCGATGGCCCACTCTGGTTCGTAGACCATGACCGCCCGACTGATCTGATCCGCGGTGATTCCGTTCATCATCGTTTCCATGCGCTCGACGAGGTCGTCGCTGGGGGTTCCTTTATCGGTCTCGGATTCGCCTACGAGAATGATGGGGCGCATGCCGTTGGCATAGACGGCGTGCAGTTCGCGGTTCAGTTCCTCGTCGGGTTTATCCATGCGGACCTTCATCTCCCAGTGGCCGACCATGCAGAAAACACATCCGGCGTCGGCAAGCAGTCGAGCGGATATCTCGCCGCTGTGCTCGGGATCAGGGTAGGCTGAAGAATTCTGAGCGCCCGCATCGACGAGCGGCAAATTCTTAATTGCTTCTGCGATGGTTGACATCGCTGTGGCAGGTGCGCAGAGAATGACCTGTAGCTGGCCAAGCAGGCTGCCCATCTCCGTCTCAAACTGCCGCGCGAAAGTGCGGCATTCCCCGAGGGTCATCGCCATCTTCCAGTTCGCGATCGCGATAGGGATTCGTCTGGGCGCTATCGCAGGTTTCGTTTCCATTTCTATAAGAGCGAACGTCAAAGGACACAGGACCCATGACCGGGGGCGCGTCTTCGACTGTGGGTTGAGGTTGTCGTTGTCATGACGGCTGGAACTCGCGGCGGGTCAAGGGTTCTGTGCTCCGACTTGTGTGCGCCCAGCATGGGCGCAGTCCTGATGGGGTTCAAGTCCCCTGTGTGAAACCGAACATGAAGAAAAAGAACCATGAAAGCACCAGCCGAAGTCAAGGGGGAACGGGTGACCGGGCCTCTGGAGGAAGACTAGGCAAGACCCGTGAGCCGATGAACAAGAACCCCATAGAGCCGGAGCGGAGCGGAGACGGCACGCGGGCGCAAGCAAGCGGGCAACGCCGACGCGACGAGGCGAGCTGGCACAACACAGCGAAGCCGTCCGGTTTGGTTGCGGAGGTAAATGGGGCGGTTGTGCGGGGGAGGACTGCGTTCTTACCTGGGGAGGCCTCGGCCGCGAGAGCGGCTGAGGAGTCAGCAGAGGTCATAGTAACGGGAGCAGGCCGGGGGCTGGAAGATGCCCGCTTCAACAACGAAACCGGAAGCCCTGATGCCGTGAAGGACCGAACCAAAGAGGAATCGACCGACCCCGCGGAGGGGGAGCCGCCCAAGGACGCCAGTTGGCGAGGGTGTGCTTCGACTCGCCGCGGCGGGAAGAATGGGGAGGTTCCCACAGATCCAGACACGTGGATGGAGCGGGTGCTCGATCCCGTGAACATGAACCTGGCCTGGGACAAGGTCAGGACGAACGCTGGAGCGCCCGGGATTGATGGGATGACCATCGAAGAATTCCGGGGCTTTGCCTGGCAACACTGGGAGCGGCTGCGTTCCCAGCTCAGAACAGGGACATACCGCCCGGCGCCGGTGCGTCGGGTGTTTATCCCCAAGCCCGACGGGACGGAGCGTCCCCTTGGGGTTCCGACGGTGTTGGATCGAGTGATCCAGCAAGCCATCGCTCAGGTGCTCAACCCGCTCTTTGAGGGAGGGTTCAGTGATCACAGCTATGGGTTCCGCCGCGGTCGCAACGCCCATCAGGCGGTGCGCCGGGTGGAGGAAGCCTGGAAGCAGAAGCGGCGTCACGCCGTGGATTGCGACCTAAAGGCGTTCTTCGACACCGTAAACCACGAGCGGCTTCTGGCGCGATTGCGCGAAAAGGTCGGCGGCGGCCTCCTGCTGCGGCTGATCGGGCGCTATCTGCGGGCGGGAGTCGTACTGCTCGATGGTACCCTGGAGGCCACGCCTCTGGGAGTGCCGCAAGGCGGTCCACTGTCGCCACTGTTGGCCAATATCGTGCTCGACCCCCTGGATAAGGAGTTGGCCAAGCGCGGGCATGTCTTTGCCCGGTACGCGGACGACTTCCTGATCATGGTCAAGAGTGCGAAGGCGGCAGAACGGGTGATGGCCAGCGTGACGCGGTTCGTCGAAGTGGGGTTGAAGCTGGTGGTCAATAAGGTCAAGAGTCGGTGGGCACCCCTCAGCCAGTGCGCCTTCCTCGGGTTCCGCATCGGAACCGGGGGCAAGGTGCAGTGGACGGATAAGTCGTTGCAACGGTTCAAGACGCGGGTGCGTGAAATCACCCGCCGAAATCGGGGGCGGAGAGTGCAGGACGTCATCACGGAACTGCGCCTCTACGCCAACGGTTGGATGAACTACTTCGGCATCAGCCACACCTACAAGGTGGTGCTGGAATTGGATAACTGGCTGAGAAGACGCGTGCGGCTCTACCACTGGAAACAATGGAAACAGCCGCGCACGCGCAGACGAAACCTGCTCAGATTGGGGGCAAACCCCGGCACCGTTCATCTGGCAACCCGGAGTCGCAAGGGATATTGGCGCATGAGTGCCAACAGCATCGTGCAAATTGCGCTCAATAACAAAAGGCTCAAGGATATGGGAGTTCCTCAACTCAGAGACATCTGGATCAAGTGGCACTACGGGGAGCGTTCATCGCGCGCCCCTTAAGTCTCATTGGAACCGCCCGGTGCGGACCCGCAGGCCGGGTGGTGGGGGAGGGGTGACGGGCGCAATCCCGTCACCCCGACCCGATTCGCCTCGTTGTTTGCGGTAGACCTCTTGACGCTCACGGAATTCCTTGAAGTGTTGCTTCTGGTTCGGCAGATCGGCTATTGCTGCTGAAAGCGAAATCAGACCGAAAATCAAGAAGATGCTGTAGCTCGCTAAGTTGCCTCGCACGACGGCACTCGAAATCTGTGACGGGTCGCGATCAGGTAGACGCTTCGCCAATGTGCGCCGCTCAATCCAAACCGATCCCATCCAAAACGGAATCAGCATCACGATCCAAGCTGCCGCGCTGCCAACATTCATCCACTCAGTAGGCATCATCCCCCCAAAAAACGCGGTCTGCATCGCGGTCGAAACCACTGCCGGATGTGCTTCAAGTCCGACAGCAGCTAGTCCCATCGAAATCGGGATCAGTCCGGCAATCCATAGAAGCCAAGCGAGAGGAATTCCGGCAATAGTGGACTTCCAGTTGGCATTCAGAGCGTGTCGATAGGATTCAGAGTAACTAAGTCGAAGCGCCGTCATCACGAACCATCCTTCGATCGCGGCAATTACCAGAATGCCAATCAGCGTCGCAAAGCTGTGGGGCAGGAACGATGGCAATGCGACATTGGCGAGCATTTTTTATGGCGAACGTTAGAGGAATGGCGCGCCGGGGGAAAGCACGAATTTAATCAGACGGCTTCATCGGCGTCGCCATCTCCGCCTTGTTCGGCTTCTGGTGCTGGCCGCGATTCGTTGGGAAAACTTAACCAGCCAGCTGCTTGCTGAGATGCTGGACAACAGCGCAGTGCTCCGCTTGTGGGCTGAATAAAATGATCTCGGAGTCTACTCCCGCGCGCACGGAATGTCCTGGAGGCCAATAGAAAAGTTCTCCACCAACAACGGTCTCTTCAGTGCCGTCCGAATAGGAAATGGTCACCTCACCCTCGATCATATAGCCCCAATGGGGAGATTGGCAGAGGTCTGATTCCAACCCCTTGAGTAAAGGAGCGATATCCGTCCCCTCCTTCAGGGAGAAATACTCCCCTGCAATGTCTCCGTAACCGCTGGCACTGCCAAAGTTCAGTTGCTGGCGAGCAATGGCACCCGGCACGTTGATTTTGACTGGAATATCTTCCTTTGCAATTTTCATATTGGTTCTCTTAGTTGGTGATTTGTGGATTACAGTTTTCTTCGCCGAACGTGGAAGTGAGCGGCCTGCGCGGCTGTTCACGCAGGTCGGCTCGACTGCCGGGTTGGGTCTCACGGCTTCGGAGACGCCCTGAGCGCCACAAGAAGGTACTCTCGGACATGCTTTTCCGCGATGTCCGGTACAGACGTGAGCTTGATGTGGCGACGTAACTTGCCTTCGCCCTCAAGTACCTTGAACTTGTCCGGGAGCGATGCGCCCTCACCAAACTCCAGCGAGACGTGCTTTGCATAGGAAAAGATGCCGCAAAAGGGCTTCTCGGCGGAGAACAAGATGCCGCCGTACTTCACTTCCTCGGAGATGGAGGGGGCTAAACCCAGAACGATTTTCCTCAGTGTTTGCACAAGCTCGAAGCGCTCAGGATCGAGAAGGCGTATGTCTTCGAGCAGTTTTGAGATGCGGTCGGCGGGCATGGCGTCAGGACTTGTAGTACCGCTTGAATTCAGGGCTGGGTTCGCGCTCGGAGTAGATGTAGAGAACGATGCCATTGGGGTCTTGAACGGCAAAGCCACGATCTCCCCAAGGATGGTCTTCAAGTGGCATGACGGCAACCAAACCAGAGGCCGCGAGTGAGTGAAACTCAGCATCGACATCGGAAACGCTGAAATTGTAGGTCAGGCCGGCAGGATTGCACATGGGCTGTTCGGGCTGAGGCGCCATGAACTGAAGAGACGCACCCTTTCCGAATTCGAGGTTGACGTACCAGCCGCAGTCGAAAGTGACCTTTGCGCCAAAGTGCTTGACGTAAAAATCACGGGACTCTTCGACCTTCGCTGTGATGATGCAGGGGGACAGTGAATTGGCAAGCATGGGGATTCCTTATAGTGAGACCCAACGTTCAAGCTGAGGCAGCCCCTGGGGCAAGACCGGGGAAGATGAGGCAGGCCGAGAGGCGAGTGCGGGCGCGACTCCTGCTGCTGTGCGGGGACGTGATCGCAGGAGGCGTGACGGCACGGGGGCCGAAGCGTAAAATGTGGACCGGTGAGTGTCCGCCCCAGGGGATTGCCTCAAGCGACTTGTTCTGGCTGGTTTTCACGGGCATGGAACCGCGCATGATGG
>Ga0209284_10002025_pt1 | contig 28888 bp, 25 predicted proteins | sample FRY03_FD_187211 | JGI IMG/M metagenome (GOLD analysis project Ga0209284, IMG submission 187211) | Freshwater microbial communities from Lake Fryxell liftoff mats and glacier meltwater in Antarctica - FRY-03 (SPAdes) (version 2) | ecosystem: Environmental > Aquatic > Freshwater > Ice > Glacier...
CGCTTTGAACAAGCCAGCGTGCTGGGTCTTGGTCATTTGATCCCAGACCAGTGGGCGGCCTCTTTGCTCGACAGCGGCCTCTTTCATGTTTTTTCAGATCGCGATCGAATGACATATTGCGCAGAGCTGGCGAGAATCGCGCGTCTCGGCGCGTCGCTCGTCGTGATTTGCTTTAGCGAACATGAAATCTGCCCAGGTCCACGACGAGTGACGCAGGCTGAATTGATCGCAGCGCTCGGGCAAGAGTGGCAAATGCAGTCAACCGAACTCGTTCGATATGAACTCAACGCAAATGCGCAGGGGGCCGCGGCGTGGTTGAGCGTTTTCGTGCGTCACTGACTGTGAAAAATACAATCGCAAAAAACAACAGCCCCCCTTGTGAGGGGGCTGTCGCGGGATGGATGGGAAGGAAAATCGAAGTCAGGCCGAACAACTCAGCCAGGCGCGCCGTCTGTTGCAAATAGTGCAACAATCTTCGCACAAAAATATTCTTGTTTGAATCCCTTTTCTTCTTGTCCTCTCCAGTCTTCGCATCGTTGAGCGCTGGTGCTCGAGTGATGCTTAACAACCAAGACAATACACTCAAATCAGCACGATGCAATTTTTTGTGCGTGTTTTGCAGTAATTTTTGCGCATCACGGCCGTGCGATTCACGACGGTCGTGCGAACAAATTTTCTGGAACTTCTTCGCGCACACTCATCAGCGCAGGCAAGTTCTGCCGCACTACGCAGAGAAAAAAAGGCAGCGAAAAAAAGATCGCCATCCTCGGGGAGACCAAGGACGGCGACCAGTTCAGTCAAGATATTTCTTGACGATTCGACTTTGACTCAAGACTCAGCGACGACGGCGACCGAAGGCGCCAACGAGACCGAGCAGTGCGAGTGCGCCTGGAGCTGGAACTACACCGATGGTAAAACTTGCCATTCCAAAGAGTGGCGTGGTTGTTCCAACAGCCTTATATCCCATGGTCATGTTCGCAGTGTAAATAGAGTTGTTTCCTGCAATCCGCGAGATCTGCAGCAACTTGACCGATTGAGCAGCGCCGACTCCGTTTGGCGTTCCTGGAGTCGAGTCAAACCAACCAGCGTTTGGGCCAGAGTCCAACGGCGGCGCGGCGTTTACGTAGAGGTTCGAGGCACTGTCCGCAGAAAAATCATCACGGAAACTAGGATCCAAAGTGGTTCCCCAGTTGTTTGAAGCTATGCCTGTTGAAATGCCCTGCATCGTCACATAGGAGTCCCATGATGCCATTGCTGTTTGAGCAGCACTGGTGCCAGACCAAGTTCCTGAACCTGCAGCCCAAGTTCCGAAGTAATCGGTGCCGTCATAGAAATTGTCGTTGTGCGTGGCACCCATCGAGCCAATCCGACCTCCGGCGATTGGATTGATCCAAACAGTTCCAGCTGGTGGCTGACCGGTGCCGCTGAACGCCTTGCCGAAGTCGAAGACATTGAGCACGATGTCAGTCGAGTTGTTGAAGTTCGCGTAAACGGCATAGACATCGTGACCAGAGATCGTTGTCATGGTCACTGACCAGCCAGTAAAGGTTGCGCTTGCGGATGAGGTGATGAGCGCGGTGGCTCCCAGTAGTGCAAAAGTCTTCATTTCTTATATCTCCCTTTTTTAGAGCAGTCTCAGTTGATTGAATCCCACGAGGAGAAACAACAACACCTTTTCGAGTCTCAAAGCCGAGTTTTTGAAATCCCTTTTTCAAGACTCCCAATCGCACCTAGTCTACCCATCACACACTGCAATGGAACTGATGACACAATTACTATGCCTCCAAAAAGCAGTTGGTCAAGTTTTGTTTCCAACTTTCTCGTGAAATTATCAGTGGATTTGCTCCAAGCCTCTTTGAGTTTCGTCTCTGCGGATCCCGCCGCATGAGTTCAAAAGGCAGCAAAAACGCGTTTTTGTGAAAAAAAGAGCGCTGGAGGATATTGCTCCAGCCAAGCATCCCTTACTGCGCCATGTCCCGAGCCATGCGCTGGAAATGCTCGCGCTCGCCTCGACCTCGCAGCGGATAGTCCTTTCGCAGCGGATGTGCGGGGTAATCCTTCCACATCAAGATTCTGCGCAAGTCTGGGTGGCCGCGAAATCGGATGCCAAACATGTCAAAGACTTCGCGCTCGGCCCATTCAGCGGCGGGCCACAGACCAGTCGCTGAATCAAGATAGAGCGCTGGGTCGTCGAGGATTCCCGTGGTGTCGAGACTGGGATCTATATAGACCTTCACACGCAGCCGTAGGTTGGACCGGTGACTGACCAAGTGATAGACGACAGCAAATCGTGCTGGTTGCGCCGCGGGATAGCCAAGATAGTCGATGCCACCGAGATCCAGCAGCATGTTGTAATCACACTCTGGATCATCGCGCAGGAATCGCAGGATTTCAAGCAGCTTTGTTGGTGGAACTACAACCGTGGTCTGTCCTCGAAACTCAACGACTTGTAAGCGAGTCTCCGCGAACGCGCGCTTGATTGCGGCAAGTGAAGGATGAGCGGCTGAAACTTCGGTCATGTCGTGATCCTAACGAGAGTCGATCAATGTCGAAAGTGCCTCGAGCCAGTGAGCAGGCATGTCACGCCATGTTGTGCGCAAAGTTCGGTGGTATCGCTGTCGCGCTTCGACCCGCCAGGATGCACGAGGCATTTCACTCCCGCGCGAATCAGCAGTTCTGGACCGTCGTTGAACGGGAAGAACGCATCGCTTGCGGCAACGGGCAGCGCACCCTGCGGCAGAGCCAGCCGAGCTTTCGATTTTTCGATGGCAATCGCGCAACTCGCGACGCGGTCCATCTGACCAGCTCCGGCCCCCCAGAGCGTTCCGTTCGCGGTGATGCACACCGCATTGGATTTGAGATGTTTGGCCACGGTGAATGCGAACGCCGCTTCGGCCAGAACTTCCGCCGTCGGCGCAGGACCCGCAACATGTTGAAACGACGACGCGCGCATTGGAAGTGTGTCGCGCTGTTGTGCCAACATTCCGCCAGGTATCGACCGCAACGAAAGAGGCCGATCAACTCGATGGCGAATTGTTCCAAGCGCAATGAGCCGGACATTCTTCCAGCGCTGCGAGAGTGCGGCCAATGCGGCTGGGTCGAAACTTTCAGCAATCACAACTTCGAGAAAGCGCTCTCCATCGACCATCACCTGCGCGGCGGCGGCATCCACTATGCCGCTGAACGCCACGATGCCGCCATATGCCGCGAGCGGGTCGCCCGCGTATGCGCGCATGAACGCATCCGACGCATTGGATGCAACGGACGCGCCGCATGGATTCGTGTGCTTGATGATTGCGCACGCGGCGGCGTGACTCTCGAGGTCGGTGAGATCTTGCACCAATTCCAACGCAGCGCTCGCATCGAGCAAATTATTGTAAGACAAAGCCTTTCCATGCAGCAACGGCGCGCCAACAACCGCAGGTTCGCGTGATCCAGGCTGGATGTACGCAGCCGCCCGTTGATGAGGATTTTCACCATATCGCAACTCATCCGACTTCACAAGATTCAGCACGAGACTGTTGGGGAAGTCGCGACTCGCCGACCGATCGAACCACGCGCTGATGGCGCTGTCATATGCAGCGGTGCGTGAAAAGGCGGCGGCAGCAAGTTCGCGGCGCAGCAATCCACTCGTCGAACCTTGGTGATGACGCAAGTCCGCGCAGACGCGGTCGTATTGATCTGGATTCGTCACCACGCACACATGCGCAAAATTCTTCGACGCCGATCGAATCATGCTTGGACCGCCGATGTCGATGTTCTCGATTGCTTCTTCGTCGCTCACGCCGTCGCGGCGAATGGTCGCTTCGAACGGATAGAGATTGACGCAGACCAAGTCGATCGCAGGGATTGAGTGTTCCGCCATCGCAGCGAGGTGCGCGGGGGAGTCTCGCTTTGCCAGCAATCCACCGTGAACTCGTGGATGCAGGGTCTTGACACGACCATCCATGATTTCAGGAAAGCCAGTGAGCTGTTCAATCGGGATCACAGGAATGCCCTGCGCGCTCAGCGCCGTCGCAGTGCCGCCTGTTGAAATGATTTCGATGCCATGTTCAACCAGCACACGAGCAAACGCGACAATATCTCGCTTGTCGCTGACCGAGAGCAGCGCACGGCGAACCGGTACGAGATCGCTCATGGAACGGTTGGTTCTTCACCAGAGAATTCGACTGGCGTGTCGGTTTTCCCAGCCGCAGGTGGTTTGCCCGTCGCAGCAGCTGCAATCGCACTCTTCGCAGCGGCTGCACTCGCCGTTGATTCGCACCGCTGCACGAGACCGTCAGCGCCTAGCAGATACAGGTCTGGATTGATCGGGCCAGTGACGATCAAGTGATTCACTTTCGCAAGCGTGACCGATGCCACCACCGAGCCAGTGCTCGCGTCGACCGATGTCAATTTCTTTGCGGCAGAGTTCCATAGCAAAATTGTTGAGCCGATTGCGCAGATTGGATTTCCAGTCGCCGCAGACTTCCAGCGAACGATTCCATCTCGAGAGAATGTCGCGTCATTGGCCAGGGGCTTGGCTTCCAGAGCGATCAACCCTTCACCGACAACTTGAACGAAGACCGATTCACCGTCGCAGAAAACATCGCCAGTGAGTGGGCTGGCAGATTGATAGCGCCACCGGAGTTTTCCGTTGCCCACTTCTAGCGCCGAGAGCGATTGATCAGCAGCTGCGGCATAGATCGCATCGGCACCGAGTCCAAGTATGCCAGTGACCGATCCGCCAAGTGTCTTGCGCCAAACTTGTCGGGTGCTCGTCGCGCTCAGCATTGCGACTTGCCCGGAACTGCTTGCAGCAACAATGTTGGACCCAATCAGTATCGGCGGTTGATGGATCACGCCACCAAGCTCGTTTGCAAACCAGAAATATCCGATGTGAAATTGCTGCCAAGCAACTTGCCCGCCCTTCGCGCCGAAAATGAGATAGTTGTCGTAGATGACGCCAGAAGTATCGGGATATCGAGTGAGTTTGTGAGCTTTGGCGAATTTCCCATTCGATCCATCAAGTGTGAGGATGGCATTGTCAAGGCACACGAGAACTTGATCGGTTGTGCCAGCCAACACTCGGTTCACGCCTAGCACACTGTCGGTGGATTTACCGCAGGCGTTCTTCCAAATCACTCTTCCGTTGCTGGCGAGCATGCGCGAGATATGGCATCCAGAGTCATAGATGAAGACGCTGTCTCCGTCGGTTGCAAATATTTTCCTTGCAGATTCTCGCTCACCAACTTTGACTTGCGATTGCCAGACGGTTGTCAATCCAAGCGCCGTGATCGCGCTCGGTCCAACCAGAAACACCTTGTCGAGTTCCTCGCTCGTGGGTGGGGCTGGGACGCGTTGCTCGCTGGCGACGGGGGAGATGGCGGAAGTGTTGGCGCCCGTCAGTGCCGCGAGGCCCGTCATCGCACTTAAACAGAACGCTTTCTGAAAGGATGGTCGGCACGGTTGTCGTATTTCGTTGCGCATCTGGGAGCGCGAGTATACGAGTCCAGCAACCCCATCCTCCAAAACAGACTCCAAAAACAGACTCGGCCGCGCCCTTTTCAGAGTCGCGGCCGGTCCCCTTTTCCTAATTCCCGTCCTGCGAGTTCGGTCCAGTTCTCAATCACATCCCTTGAAAACCTGCAATCACTTCGTTCAAGAAGTCCCTATTCCCTCAATCAAATCTGGTTCCGTTTGTTCGCCGTCCCTTTAGTTACTGCGAACTCCCATTACCGTCCGACTCGCTCTTGTCAAGAAAGGTCCCTACTCCGATCCTGACACCACTAGGATACGATTCAATGGTGATTTCGGTTGCGAATATCGAAAGTTTTTTAAAGTTTTTTTGCGCGTTGATGGTCGCAAGCTCGGCTGATGTTGTTCATAAACACTCTGTTTTTATGCGAATTACCAGCGTTTGCGCGTCGGCTGCCGTTTTTTTTGCGTTGAATGGTGTTTTTGAAGCAACCGCTACGGCGATTCCTACGGGCGTTATGAGTCGGCAAGTAGCAAAGGAAAGTTGGTGGAATCGCACCAGCGACAAGATTTTGTCAGCAAATTCGCACGCGATGCGCAGCGATTTGCCAGCATCAACAACCGTGTCGACCGCGCAGGGCATTGATCGAATTTGGCTGCGAATCGATGCGGGACTCGGACAGTTGCGCCCGCGAAGCAGGGGACTTCAGCAAGCACTGCTTTTTTCTTCGTTCGAAGAATTGTCCGACACGATGCGTTCGCAGTTTGCAATTGATGCGCCGAGTCATGCGTTTGCATTTTTCTCGCCGCTTGGTCAAGGCGTGGCAGTTTGCACCGAGGACACGCCGATTCCGTTTGCAGTGCGTGGATTGTCCGCAGCAATCGGCGCAGAATATGTGCGCTTGTGCTGCGGAGCCGACCTTGCGCCAGTGATTCAAAGTGGAGTCCTCGACTTTCTTGCTCGTAAAGATGTCAATGGCGGCGGCGGTGGAATCGGCGAAGCTGGACTGACGGTGCTTCGCTCATCGATCACCGCTTCCAAGGCGCCTGCAATATTGGAGCTTGTGTTGATGTCGAACGATGAGTGGCAAGCGGCGATCAAGAACGATTCAAGCGGCGCGATTCAAGAGCAAGCGGCATCGATCGTGCGATTCTTGATTCGTGCAAATGGTCCAACAACTCCAGCGCGCTTCCAGCAATTTCTGCGGATGGTTGCGCAGGGTGTGTTGAACTTGGATGCCTTTCGCGCGGTGTATGGATTGCAGGACGAGCGCGGTTGGGCTGAGTTTGACAAGCAGTGGCGCGCCTTCGCAGTGAAGGAGACATCAACTTCGAGCGAGACTTTGCGTGAGCGGATGGCTTTGATTGGGGAGGGATTGCGCGTGCTGGACCGCGAGGGCGTGATTCCAGCGGATTTCGTCGAATTGTCATCTGCCCTGAAGGACCGCAACTTTGTATCACCCAGCGAATGGCGGCCCGGTTTTTCGCGGGTGAGCGCCGCCGACGCGAGCGTCTTTACCCCAACCGATGCGTCCGATGCAGCCGCTGGGAAATCGCCCCGGAAATCAAAGCCTCCGCACTTCGAATTCGCCGCACCGGAAAAGGATCAGGCAAACCGACCTCCAACGGTGGTTGCGGTCGCCGTTGTTGGTGAGCGCGTGAAACTTGTGTGGCTCAAGACTCGTGTGGAACCAGAAGCCCCGTGGGTGTGGGATATCGTCGAAGGAAACTAGAGTGCGCACTATGAGCGATCAACATCTTGCCAATCATCCCGGCTCTCGGCTTCGTGCATTGATGGAGCAAGGCACCGTCGTAGCGCCTGGTGTTTTCAACGCACTTGTCGCTCGCGCTGCGGTGCGAGCGGGTTTCTCGGCGTGTTACATTTCTGGAGGAGCGACTGCGAATGTCGCGGGCTATCCAGATGTTGGCCTGATCACGCTCACAGAAATGACGCGAACCATTCGAGAAATTTCCGATGCTTCGGATGTGCCAGTGATCGCCGATGCGGATACTGGATTTGGCGAAGTGGAATGCGCGATTCGTGCGGTCGTCGAATATGAACGCGCAGGCGCGGCGGCACTGCATGTCGAAGATCAAGTTTTCCCCAAGCGATGCGGTCATCTCGATGGCAAGGAACTCATCGGCGAGCAAGCCATGGCGGACAAGATCGCAGCGATGGTCGCGCATCGACTCAATAAAGATTTCGTGATCATTGCGCGCACCGATGCGAAGGCGGTCGAGGGCATGGAAGGCACCATTCGTCGTGCGAATCTTTACCGCGAGGCTGGAGCGGATGTCATTTTTCCTGAGGGATTGGCTCATGCGGCGGAATTCAAGGCGTTCGCGCTCGCTTCGCCTGGGCATTCCTTGGCCAACATGACTGAGTTCGGCAAGACCCAACATATAAACGCGAGCGAGTTTTCAGAACTGGGCTATGCGATCGTCATCTTTCCGCTGTCGATGATGCGATTGGCGATGCAGGCGGTCGAAGAAGGATTGGCATGCTTGAAGCAGCACGGCTCACTCGAATCAATGCTGCCCAAGATGCAGACACGGCATGATCTGTATTCCCTGCTGCAATACACGCCAGGCAAAGAGTGGGATTTTCCAGCAAATCGGCAGTGAGATTGCGGATGGGTGAGTTAGGCTGTGAGCATGGATAAGAACTTGAATCGCCGGTCGTTTTTGCGTGCGTCGGCTGCTGCTGCGTTTTTGCCGGTGGTTGCTTCACGGGTGTTGGCGCAGGGATCGCAGGGAGCGCAGGGATCGCCACCATCACCAGCGCAGCAGTCCAACCCGATCATCTGCGGGAGCGGATCGAATCGATATGAATGCACGCATGACTGGATCAAACCGCCTGCGGGGATGACATTCGGCGATACGCATGGACTGACGCAAGACAAGTCTGGAAAGATTTATGTGGCGCACACAGTCGGCGCGGGCAGTGCACCTGCGGCCGGAGTGTGTGTGTATGACGCCAATGGTGCGTTCATCAAGTCATGGGGAAGTGAATTCGCTGGTGGCGCGCATGGCCTTGATCTGCGCGTTGAAGATGGCAAGGAGTTTCTCTATCACTGCGACACTCGCCGTCGATGCGTTGAGAAAACGGATTTGGATGGCACGGTCATTTGGACAGCATCCTGCCCAATGGAAAGTGGCGTCTATGAGAAGCCCCAGGCGTGGTGCCCGACGAATGTGGCGTTCTCGCCCGACGGAAATATTTTTGTTGGCGATGGATATGGCGGTTCGTTCATCCATGTCTTCGGTCGCGATGGTGTTTGGAAGAAAGTGATCGTCAAGCCCGGCAGTGGCGCGGGCGAGGCGTCATGTCCGCACGGACTTTGGGTCGACGCGCGATCCACAAAGCCAACGCTAGTTGTTGCCGACCGCGGCAATCGTCGCATCCAAGTGCTCGACCTCGATGGCAAGCACATCGCATTCCACACCGACGGCGTGCGCATGCCGTGCGATATGAAGTTCCGTGACGGCATGATGCTTGTGCCAGATTTGGAGAGCGTCGTGATGATCTACGACGAAAATTTTCAGCCGGTCGTTTCGCTGGGAGATGGTCATCCTTCCGCGCTGCGTGGTGCGCCGCGCGATCAATTCATTCCAGGAAAATTCGTGCATCCACACGACGCAATTTGGCTTGCAAATGGGGATATTCTCGTAGCGGAATGGGTGCCGATTGGGCGCGTGTCGTTGCTTCGCAAGGTGTCGTGATCTTGCGTCGCTCGTGCGACAACGCGCGATTCATGCAGCGCGTCGCGGACTCAGCGCGAAGTTTTGACGAAAATGTACGGTCCCGTTGTGGATCCCCACACTTGCACGCCAACTGCGTTGTAACTGCGATCCCAAGAACGCAACTCTCGCAGTGTGAGTGTGACATCACTCGTTGAATAGGCGGCGCCATTTTCGCTTGCGCCGCACTGGCTCGGTGTGGTGCCGCCAATCCACGCACCCTCTGCGCCCTTGCGCAAGACGACATTGCATCCCGCACGCGGAATGAGCAAATCTGGAACGATTGACTTCAGGGGTTGGGCTTTGTTCCATGCGCCAGTGAATTGCAGCGGGTCTCCAGGCAGTTCATAGATTTTGCACTCGACCGAGTCGGCATCATTGCCATCGACGATTTGGTACACGCGCTGTCGATATGGTTTCTCTTCCTTGGGGTCATCCGCCACAAGCGACTGTTCGACATAGACCCAGAGTCCGTCAATTCGGTCAACCCAGATCGGTCGTATGTGCATGACGATCGATTTGAAACTCGCATCGGCTGTCGCTTGCGCTTGGTTGGAATAATTTCCCGCCATCGCGGTGCCGGCTTCGCGGCAATTCATCGAAGGCAACGCTGGGTCGATTTTGGCGGATGATTCTGTTCCGCAGCCAGCTGCGAAGAAAAGTACCGAGCATGCGATTCCAAAAATACGCCACACTGATGCAAGAGTGTTCATGAGCGCATTGTGATCGCAAGGAGGCGAGTGCGCTAGTATCACCCCCAAGATGAATAACACCGCTCCAAAGTCGGCCTCGTCCGCCGCATCCGCCGCCAAGGTTCCAGACACTCGTGGATTGGCCGGTCAAACCGTTGGCGAGACGGCGATTTGTGAAGTGAATCAGACTCAATTGGTCTATCGCGGTTATGAAATCGCCGATCTGGCCGAGCACGCATCGTTCGACGAGGTTGCATTTCTATTGCTCGTTGGGCACAAGCCATCGCCAACCGAAATCGCAGATTTCAAGAAGGAGCAGGGGAGTTTGCGTGCGATTCCAGCGAGCGTTGGGGATGCGATCATCCGAGTCTGCAAGGAAAGTCCCACAGCGCATCCGATGTGCATCCTTCGCACTGGTGTATCGCTCTTGTCACACCTCGACCCAGACTGCGAGAGTCTCGCGCCCGACGCGCAGTTGCGCAAGGCCAAGCGATTGCTCGCGCAGATTCCCACACTGATCGGCGTCTGTCAGCACGCGCTTGAGGGCAAAAATCCTGTTGCGCCAGATGCGTCGCTCGATCATGCTGCAAATCTTCTCTGGTGCATCACCGGCAAGAAACCCGACGCACTTGCGGCGCGAATCATGGATGTCAGCCTTGTGCTTTACGCGGAGCACGATTTCAACGCCAGCACATTTGCATCGCGCGTGATCGCAAGCACAGAGTCCGACATGCACAGCGCAGTGTGCGGTGGCATCGGCGCACTCAAGGGTCCGCTGCATGGCGGCGCCAATGAAATGGCGATGGAAATGCTCAAAGACATCGACCGTGATTGCGCTGGCGGCAAGATGACGACAGAAGAGTGGATGAAGCGCGCATTCACCGAGAAGCGAAAGTTGATGGGCTTCGGTCACCGTGTCTATAAGAATGGCGATCACCGCGCGCCCATTCTGCGTTCATGGGGACTCAAACTGGCCAAGAACATCGGGCCGACCGCGCAGAAGTGGTTTGACATTGGAGATGAGGTTGCGGCGATCATGCTGCGCGACAAGGCGATTCATCCCAATGTCGATTTCCCGTGCGGAATGACTTATTTCATCCTGGGAATTCCGGTGCCGCAATACACGCCGATCTTTGTCGCTTCACGAATTACTGGCTGGTGCGCACACATCATGGAACAGCATCAGAACAACCGAATTATTCGACCGTTGGCGGCGTATAGCGGACCGCCAGTGCATCCCTGGTCAGCGTGATCGCATTGGTTTGTCACACCACTTTTCACGCCCCTTTTCACCCCACTTTTCACCCCACTTTTCACGCCACTTTTCACGCCACGCGGTGCGATGCGCACTTTTCCAGCGGGTCACTCGTAGACTCGCGCCGTGATCGATTTCAATGCGTGCACGCTCGCCTCATTCTGGCATCAACTTTCGGCTGAGAATCTTCAGCGAACAGTTGAGGATGCGCTGCGTGAGGACGGGGCGGGTCATGATGTAACGACCGACGCATTGTGCGATGCGCGTCGTGGGCGAATTGGTTTCATTGTGACTCGACAGCCGGCCGTTTGCGCTGCGAGCGGTTTGATCGAAGGGTTTGTTGATCGTGGATCGGGCTTGCGAGGTTGTGTGATCGAGGGCATGTGCGATGGTGCGCATCTCGCCGCTGGCACGCGAATTCTTCGTCTGGAAGGTCCGCTGACGAGCATTCTGCCAATCGAGCGATCACTGCTGAATCTGCTTGGTATCGCGATGGCGACCGCGACCGTTACGGCGCAGTATGTCGGTGCAGTCGCAGGAACGCAGGCGGTGATTTGCGATACACGCAAGACAATTCCGGGCTTGCGCTGGCTGCAGAAATATGCGGTGCGCTGCGGTGGTGGGCATCTGCATCGCTGGGGGCTCGATGATGCGGTGCTGGTGAAGGACAATCATATTGCCGGCCATTCGCCGCAGATGTATGCGCAGCACATTCACGGCGCGGTTGAGAAGTTGCGCGCGACCAAGACACCGCTGCGATTTATCTGTGCGGAAGCCGACACACTCGAACAGTTCGCGTCGTTGTTGGCGCTGCCTTCGGGGACACTGACGATTGTGCTGCTGGATAATTTTTCGATCGCAATGCTCGAGGCGGCGATTCAATTGCGCGACCGGTTGCGGCCCGAATTGCAAATCGAGGCATCGGGTGGTGTGCGGCTGGACACCGTCGGCGCAATCGCGCGCACTGGTGTCGATCGAATTTCCGTTGGCGCGATCACGCACAGCGCTGGCTGGATGGATGTTGCGCTTGATATGGACGATTGACATGGACTCTTGAGGCTCGCTTACCATTCGCGCCTTATGGAAAATCAAGTCAAGACAATCGTGGTGGTCGGTGCTGGAACGATGGGATCTGGAATCGCCTTGACCGCCGTGCAAGCTGGAATTGGCGCAGTTTTGGTCGATATCAACGAGGCTCAACTTGAAAAGGCTCGTGGATATCACACCAAGACACTCGCGCGAGCAGTGGAAAAGCAGAAGATGACCGCAGAAGCAGCGAGCGCGGCAGGGCAGAAGCTGTGCTATGCAACGACCATCGCCGAAGCGAAGAACGCTGACTGGGTTGTTGAAGCGGCGAGTGAGAATCCGGAAGTCAAGAAGAAACTCTTTCGGTCGTTCGCCGAGATTTTTCCAGATCATGTCGTGCTTGCTTCCAACACAAGTTCCATTTCAATCACAGATATCGCCACCGCCGTGGGCGCGCGTGCGAGTCATGTGATTGGCATGCACTTTTTCAATCCCGTGCCGCTCATGAAACTTGTCGAGGTGATTCGTGGCATCGCCACCAGCGACGAGACAGTCGCTCGCACGCTCGCCCTTGCCAGCGCGATGGGCAAGACACCCGTGCCAGCCAACGACCGAGCTGGATTCGTCTCCAATCGTGTGTTGATGCCGCTGATCAACGAGGCTTTTTACGCATGGATGGAAGGCGTTGCCAAGCCGCAGGACATCGATCAAATCATGGTCCTCGGTTGCAACTTCCCGATGGGACCGCTTCGGCTGGCGGATTTCATCGGACTCGATGTCTGTCACGACATCATGATGGTGCTGTACCGCGAGCTCGGCGATGCGAAGTTTTTCCCGTGTCCGCTGCTTCGTCAACTCGTGACGGCAGGACGCATGGGTGACAAATCTGGGCGCGGAGTCTTCGAATATCCGGCCAAGGGCTGAATTACTGCTCGTTTTTGCGGCGAATCGTGCGGAATACGAAACTGCGCGCGCCGATGTAATTGAAGAGCATTCCCGCAAGCACTCCGCAGACCGCTGCGGCTTGCAAGCCAAGAGCGAAGCCAAGGGTGATATCAGTCCAGCGCAGCGCCAATGTGGTGGTGACCCACCAATTCACAATTCCTCCAACCAAGCAGACTGCGACGAACGACAGATATTCACTGCGAAGTTTGCCGCGTGCTTTGTCGCTGAATGTCAGCGCACGATTGAGCAGAAAATTGCTAGTCATCGACAAGAGCACCGCCAGCGGCACGGCCGTGTTGAGTCGTGCGCTTTGCACAAATCCCATGCGAGCCATCGCATCGTTGATCAGAGTCAGTGCTACGAGGTTGACGATCAAACCACTCGCGCCGATGACGCCGAATTCGCCAAACCGCGCGAGCTCGCCATATTTCCAGCGTGCCAACCTGCGGACATGCACGACATACTGAATCTGTTCGCGCAGCCCCATCTTGCTCTTGCCAAGTTGGCGATCGCTGAAATGAATCGGCACCTCCGCGACTTTGCGACAGTGACACTTCACGATCAATTCAAGTCCGATCTTGTATCCCACCGGATCAAGTTCGCCGGTGGCACGATCGAGAATGTCGCGGCGCATCGCGAGGAATCCGCTCATGGGATCGTTCACCCAGGTGAAAAGTCGCGCCAAGAGCGTTGCGCCTCGACTGTTGATGTGTCGCAGCAGCGACCAGCCACCGTCGATTGTCGCGCCTGAGACATATCGCGATCCAATCACCAGATGATTTTCGGCACGCTCGGCCGCATCGACGAGCGCTGGAATTCGCTCGGGTGGATGTGAAAGATCGGCATCCATCACGACGAGAATGTCGCCGGGTGCTTTGCGAAGTCCTTCCAACACCGCATAACCAAGCCCGCGCGGCGGAGTGCGCGTGATGAGATGAACCCACGGCAATTTGAGCTCTGCCACCACGCGTTCAATGCCATCGCCCGATGGATCATCCATCAACCAAAGATCAAACGCATGGCCAGTTGGAGTCATCGCCTCGCCAATTCGGCGCGTGAGCTGCGGAATATTCAGCGCCTCGCGGTAAGTCGGAACGATGATGGAAACGCTTGTCGCCAATGAAATGGGGATGCTAACGATGATCCTCCCACGCTAGGATGAGTGACATGAGTACGGTTCCATCGAAATCAGCGTCGACGACAGCGGCAAGCAATGTGAAGGTCGATCCGGAATCGGTCACGCTCTCTGGATATGAAATCGCGGCTTCGTATGGTCCACAGTCTGTGTCGACGGTCGATCGAAGCAATCCAGCGCAACCAGCACCACGCATTGGTGAGGCTGGAACTTTTCCATACACCCGCGGCATTCACAAGACGATGTATCGCGGCCGCCTCTGGACGATGCGTCAATTTGCGGGATTTGGCAGCGCTGAAGACACCAACACGCGCTTTAAATATTTGCTTGAGAATGCCAAGGGAACAAAAGCCAACACCGGGCTTTCCACCGCGTTTGATTTGCCAACGCTGATGGGGCGAGATTCGGATGACGCGCTTTCGGTCGGCGAAGTCGGTCGTTGCGGCGTTGCGATCTCAACGATCGACGACATGGCGCGGCTTTACGCGGACATTCCCATCGGCGATGTGACGGTGAGCCAGACCATCAACGGACCCGCCGCCGTGATCTGGGCGATGTATCTCGCAATGGCGCAGGAGCGGGGGATTCCGTGGGACCGCATCGGCGGCACATTGCAGAACGACATTCTCAAGGAATTTCACGCGCAGAATGAATTCATCTATCCGCCCGAGGCCAGTATCAAGCTGGTCGTCGACACGATGGAATTTGCTGGCAAGCACACGCCCAAATGGAATTCGGTTTCGATCAGCGGCTATCACATTCGCGAGGCGGGTTCGACCGCGACGCAGGAACTCGCTTTCACATTGCGCGATGGCATGGAATATGTCGAGTGGGGACTCAAGCGCGGCATGCCCATTGATGCATTCGCTCCTCGGCTCTCGTTCTTCTTCAATAGCCACAACGAATTCTTCGAGGAAATTTGCAAGTTGCGTGCGGCGCGGCGAATTTGGGCGCACGCCATGCGCGAACGATTTGGCGCAAAGCAGGAGCGATCATGGCTGATGCGAACGCATGTGCAGACTGCGGGTTGCTCGCTGACTGAGCAGCAACCGCTCAACAACATCGTGCGCGTCGCATATCAGGCCATGGCGGGAGTGCTCGGGGGTTGCCAGAGTCTGCACACCGACAGTATGGATGAAACTCTTGGATTGCCCACGGAACAAGCGGTGCGTGTTGCGTTGCGCACGCAGCAAATTCTCGCTCACGAAACGGGAGTGCACCGAACGGTCGATCCGCTGGGCGGTTCGTGGTATGTCGAGGCGCTCACCGATCAGATGCAAGCGGATGCCGATGCGATGATCCGCCAGATCGACGACATGGGAGGCGTGGTCGCGGGAATTCACGCTGGATATTTCAGGCGCGCGATTGCCGAGGCGAGTTACCGTGTCGGTCAAGAGATGGAAGCCGGCGACCGCATTGTGGTTGGCGTGAACGCATATCCCGAAGGCAATGAGGATCGCTCTGTCGAGATTCTGCAGATTCCGCACACCGTCGAGACTGTGCAGTGCGAGCGGTTGAACGCTTTCCGCAAGAGCCGCGACGCCGATGTGGTCGCGCGGTGCTTGGATGAAATTCGTCGCGCGGCTCGCGCAGATGAGAACACGATGCCAGCGCTAGTCGCAGCCGCGCACGGTCGATGCACGCTCGGCGAGATGGTTAACGCACTCGGCGATGTGTTTGGGCGCTATTGCGGTGGACCAGAGTGGTGAGAAGTCGGTGCAGTCTGAGTCTGCATGTGCGCTCGAGCATCCATGATGTTTTGCGACTCGATCGGCGCGGCAGTTAGCGAAGTGCGTTGGCGTCGATCGACTGCGAACAGAGCCGACTGCGCTGGCAAACGATGCGCATCTGAAATCATCTCTCTACACTTGCGCCATGGCGTCGTCGGCGAATCATCAATCTCCAAAGGGGACACGCGATTTTTATCCGCGCGATATGGCGATTCGCCGCCATATTGAAGGCGCTTGGCGCACGGCGTCGATTGTGCACGGTTTCGAGGAAATCGAAGGGCCATCGTTCGAGCATCTCTCGCTCTACACGGTCAAGAGCGGTGAGGCGATCGTGAACGAGCTCTTTCGTTTTCGCCGCGCGGGTGGCGATGATGATTACGCGCTTCGTCCTGAATTTACGCCGACACTCGCACGAATGGTCGCCGCACGGGCCGGTGGTTTGCCGCAACCGATCAAATGGTTTGCGATACCGAATCACTTTCGTGCCGAGCGGCCGCAGCGCGGGCGACTGCGTGAATTCATTCAGTGGAATGTCGACTTGGTTGGACTTGAAGGACCGCAAGCGGAAGTAGATGTGCTGTCCACCGCGATCGTCGCGCTCGAGCGGCTGGGACTTTCGCCCAGCGATGTGCGTGTGAAGTTGAGTCATCGCGGCGCGGTCGCGGCGGCGCTGCGGGCGATCGGTGTGCATCCTGATCGACTCGCTGATGCATTCACACTCTTGGATCGCCGTGACAAGATTGATCCCAAGGAATTTCCAGCGCGGGCGCTGGCGATTGGCTTGGATGCGCTGGGTCTTGCGCGCTTCGAGCGACTCGCGCAGACCAAGTTGTCGATTTCCAGTGATGCTGCCACGATCGCTCAAGCATTGGGATGCGACCTTGCCGAAGTGGAGCCACTGGCCGAACTCATGCGACGATTGCGCGCCGCCGACTTGGGCGATTGGTGCGAGATTGACCTGGGAATCGTGCGGGGACTGGCTTATTACACGGGTTCGGTCTTTGAAATTCATGAAGCCAGCGGCGCGGAGCGCGCGATTGCCGGCGGCGGGCGATACGACAAGTTGATTGAACTCTTCGGTGGTCCATCGATGCCAGCGGTCGGCTTTGGAATGGGCGATGTGGTGCTGGGGCTTGTGCTGAAGGATCGCGGAAAACTTCCCGCTGACGATGGCGAATCGCTTTTGCCTCGACCCGATGTCTTTCTGATTTCTGTGGGTGCGGATGCTGCGGATGCTCTGCTCGCCCAACTCGCCGCGCGCATGCGTCGTGCGGGTCTGCATGTTCGGCACACATACAAGGCCACGCGCAATGTTGGCAAGATATTGAGCGAGGCTGGCAAGTGTCGATCGCGTTACGCTGTCATCATCGGCGCAGAACTTGAGCAAGGCATGGTCGCCGTGAAGGATCTCGATGCCAATGTGCAGTCGCTCGTTCCAGTGGGCGAGGTATTGCAGAAAATTTCTCGCGCTTGAATGTCGAGTGCGCAGGGGCGAAGATGTGCGAGTCGTTGGCTCAGCGCCAGAACGCGCCGACAACCAAGATGAGCCACGCTGCGAGAGCGAACGGCAATTTCGCAAGCGTTCCAACAAGTCGGCCTCCGGCGGCGCCAGCGGCTGGAACAAGCGACCCCGTCAATGACCTTCCGCCGCTGATTTCCCCGCAAATTGCGCCGATTGCCGCGCCCAACATCGCGCCAGCAATTGTGCCGACGATCGGAATCAGAATCAAGAAGGATCCAACGAGCGCGCCGACGACTCCACCAATCACTGCGCCAATCAGTCCGCGCTTTGAAGCTCCGCCAGCCTTCGCACCAGCAGCACCAGCGAGAAATTCAACAGCCTCCGCACCGAGTGCAATGATCACCGCGACACCAATCATCGACCAAGCAAACCACCCGCCTTGCGATCCGAGCCACCACGCGTCGACGAGTTCGTTCGCGACGGCCAGCACGATCATGAACCAAATGCCTGGCAATCCAAAGATGATCGCCGTGCCGCACAGAGCTGCGAGCAGTGCGAAGAGAGTTGCGGTTGTATAGAGCAGCCACATAATGTGTGAAGGCTAGCTCACCGAGTCGATGGCGAAGATGCGCATCTCGATTTCGTGTGTGATGCGATACGAGTGGATCGTAGAATCGCCATGCCATTGCGCTTGGAGAATTTCCTCGCCGAGCGTGCCAGTGGAGTGCGCTTCATGCCACAAGCCACGCGCAACTGGCGTGACGAATCCTCTGCCATGCGATAGTTCATGCGGTTGATCGAGTTGCAGATAAAACCAGCGGTGGTCGTTGGTCACCTCGATCTTCATGCCAGTTGCCGCAATTGGTTGGTCCACTCGGCTAGGGCAGCGAAATGATCGCAGTACTCTCGCATCAGAGTCCAAACACTGTGCGGTGCGCCCCAGAAACCAGTCGAAGTGAGACTCGCCCGACGCCATCTCGTGGCGGACGAGGGACATTGGCAGCCAGGTCGTAGCAACTCGTCGTTCCACGCATATGACCGTACAATCAAACCAAATGGATTGCCACAACACCGTGCGATGGATCGCCTCCCCCTTGATCTGTGTGTCTGCCATCATTTCAATCGCGCTCGCAGGCTGTCAAGGTCCGCGTTCGACTGAGCAGTCGATTGATTTGGGGAATCACTATTTGGAATTTGGAGATTGGCAGAAAGCAGCAGATGCTTTTCAGCCGGTCGTGCAGAATTCGCCAGGGCTTTGGCAAGGCGAATATGGATATGGCGTCGCGATGGCCAACCTCGGCGATATTGTAACGGCGCGACGCTGTCTCGAAACGGCCAACGATAAGTCTCCAGGAAATCTTCAGATCATTGAAGCGCTCGCAGCTGTCTTGTTTGAACAAGGTGACAGCAGTCAACTCTTCCAGCTGTTGCGCGGTGCAGGCACGGCCCTTGGGCGACCCGAGCCTTATCTCATTCTGGGGCAATATGCGATTCGCCTCAAAGACAACGACAGCGCGTTGGTCGCGCTTCAGGCAGCCATCGAATCGGATAGTGGTGCGCTGCGACCGCGTACGACTGAACCGTACTATCAAATGGCGTTGCTGCAATTACAACTTGGAAACAAGGCGGAATGTGCGCGTCGATTGCGCCAGGCTTATGGAATCTCCAGCAGTGATCCGCGCGTGATTCAATCGTTGCAGGGTCAAGGTGTGGTGATTGACGCCAACACCGCGCTCAATCCAGGGATCTGAGCCAATGGCACGCGGTTCGAGAACGCGAGCTGTTTCGTCCAGGCCGAATTCATCACCGACCGATACTTTGGCGACGAAGGATTGGGCAGCATTGTTGGGCATGCTGAGCGACCCAGTGCGACTGCGTGTGCTGCGCGCACTCGCAACGCACGAGTTGGCGGTGGGCGAGATTGCGCGCGCGCTGCAAATGCCGCAATCAACAGCGAGTCGACATATCAAACCACTCTTCGATGCGCGCTTGGCAGTGCGGCGCATGGAAGGGACGACGAGTCTGTACCGAGTCGATCATTCGATCTTGACCAGTGAAGTGCAAACCTTGTGGGCGTTGACACGCAAGCGCCTCGACGGCAGCGCGCAGTCTCAAGACGATGACGCTCGTCTTGGAGTTGTGATTGCGTCACGCAAGATGGGCAGCCCTGATTTCTTTGGGCGAATTGGCGGCGAGTGGGATTCCATTCGCAAGGCGCTCTTCGGCGAATCCATCGGTTCGGACGCCGTTCTGGGCCTGCTTGATCCACACGCGGTTGTCGGGGATATTGGTTGCGGCACTGGCGAAATATCGCAGCGCATCGCGCCCTATGTCGCTCGTGTGATCGCGATTGACCGAGAGTCTGCGATGATCGACGCAGCTAAACGCAGATTGAGTTCCCAGACGAATATCGATTTTCGGCGTGGCGATGTGATGGCACTCCCGCTGAAAGATCGCACGCTCGACGCTGCGGTTGCGATGCTGCTCTTTCATCATGTCGACGATCCAGCAGCGGCGGTTGTTGAATTGGCGCGCACGCTCAAGCTAGGCGGTCACCTGCTGGTGATCGACATGGTCGAACATGAACGCGCGGAGTATCGCACGACGATGGGGCATCGCCATCTAGGATTTTCACACAATGATGCCAAGGCGTGGGCGCGCGCAAGTGGACTGCACCTGAGTCGCTGGCGGCGGGTGACTCCGGGAGTCGATGTGCGCGGTCCAGGACTCTTCAGCGCATTATTCTGTCGCCGCGTGGCGGGCCGAGTTCGATAAAAAAAGCGGAGCGCTTGGCGGGCGCTCCGCGTTATTTACTGGGAAATCCATGGGAAATCCATGGGAAATCCAAGGGAAATCCATGGGAAATCCATGGGAAATTAATTCGCAGCGGGCGGGGTGACTGGTGTGGTCGTAGTTGGCGCGGTCGTGGTCGCAACTGGCGCGTCGAGCTTCGCAAAGATCGCAGTTGGATCCTTTCGCGCCTGCTTGGCGCAACCGCTGCAGCAGAGGCGCACGAGTCGTTCACCGATGACGATGTCGGCTGGCTTTGCTGGAAGCGCCTCGCCAGAAATCGGGCAAGTCACTAGCGCATAGTTTTTCATCTGGGTTGCGATGACCGCCGCATGGATATCGGCCAAATATTTCGATGGATCCTTCTTGAGTTTCTTCATGCATCCAGGACAGCAAAGCCGGACCATGTCGTTGAGCACCACGACTTCCCTAATCTTGTCGGCATCGGGCGCTCCACTCGCGGGCAACGGATCTTCGTTCATCACGACGCAGTGGGTGAGTGGATATCGCGCCTTCTGCTGGGCGATGATCGCCGCATCAATCGCGGGTAAGTATTTTTGCGGATCCGTCTTGAATGAATCCAAGCAGTTGGGGCAAAAGAAACGAAGCTCTCGGCCATCGTTCAGTGGGTTGGCTTTGTCTTCCATCACAAAGATGACCGCATCTTTGTTGAGTGGCCTGCCCGACACTGGGCAAGTCGCCAGCGGATATGGAGACCCTTTGGCGGTGGGGGCTTTTGGGGTGGGGTCTTGTGGGGTGGCGGCTTGTGGTGTACCGATGGAAGCACTGGCGAGGATCAAGAGCGCTGTGGCGCAGAGTGCAATGCGTGTTTGAAAGTTTTTCATATATTATGTTCTCTATTAGGAGGGGATTGATGATGCTGCGGATTTGGGATGCTACGAATTCTAGCCACCCCGCCATTAGACTTTAACCCAATTTCTCAGTATGATGCATTCATCCGGATAGACGGATAGTTCGAAACCTTCTCTTTGTAAGGAATGCCCACCATGACCACCACTGCTACACCTGTCCCGCACATGACCCATTTCATGAACACCAACCTCTCGCTCGCTGCAAATCCGCCATTCTTGGTGAAGAGTCTCACCCCCGAATCGGTTCGGTTTGGACGCAAGGAAATCGAGCTCGCCGAGATCGAGATGCCAGGATTAATGGCGCTTCGCAAGGAATTCAAGGGCAAGAATCCGCTGAAGGGTGCGCGCATTTCTGGATCATTGCACATGACCATTCAAACGGCGGTGCTGATCGAGACACTTGTGGATCTCGGCGCCGAAGTTCGCTGGGCATCGTGCAATATTTTCTCGACACAGGATCACGCGGCCGCGGCCGTGGCGATTGGTCCAACAGGAACAATCGAGAAACCAGCGGGAATTCCAGTCTTTGCATGGAAGGGCGAGAGCCTTGCCGAATATTGGTGGTGCAGTTATCAAGCCGTCAACTGGCCGAATTCCAAGGGACCAACGCTCATTCTCGATGACGGCGGCGATGTCACGATGTTGGTTCACAAGGGATTGCAATTCGAAAAGGCTGGAGAAATTCCAAATCCCGCGACTGCGGACAGCGAGGAATTTCAAGTGGTCCTGCAACTCTTGCACGATCTATCCAAGACATTCCCAGGATTGTTTGGCCGCATGGCACCGCAGATTCGCGGCGTGAGCGAAGAGACAACCACTGGAGTGCATCGTCTGGGACAGATGCAGGAAGCAAAGCAGTTGCTCTTCCCTGCGATCAATGTCAACGACTCGGTCACCAAGAGCAAGTTCGACAATCTTTATGGTTGCCGCCACTCGTGCGTTGATGGAATCATGCGCGCGACCGATGTGATGCTTTCTGGAAAGGTCGCTGTTGTGCTTGGTTTCGGCGATGTGGGCAAGGGATGCGCGCAGAGCCTTCGAGGTCAGGGTTGCCGAGTCAAGATCACCGAGATCGATCCGATTTGTGCATTGCAAGCGGCAATGGAAGGTTTTGAAGTTGTGACCATCGACGATGTGGTCGAGAGCGCCGACATTTTCATCACGGCCACTGGAAACTGCAGTGTTATCACGGCGGATTTGATGAAGCGCATGAAAGACAAGGCGATTGTCGGCAACATCGGCCACTTTGACAACGAGATCGACATGGCATCGCTCGCTGCGCTGCCTGGGATTCGCAAGGTGAATATCAAGGCGCAGGTGGACGAATGGGTCTTCAGCCCGAGTCGCTCGATCATCGTATTGGCGGAAGGTCGGCTGCTGAATCTTGGTTGTGCAACTGGCCATCCATCGTTCGTCATGAGCACCAGCTTTACGAATCAAGTGCTTGCGCAGATTGAATTGCACGCCAACGCAGAGAAGTATGAGAAGAAGGTCTATACATTGCCGAAGACTCTCGACGAGAAGGTCGCGCGCTTGCATTTGGAAAAGCTCGGAATCCGCTTGACGAAATTGAGTCAAAAACAGTCGGATTATCTGGGGATTCCAGTCGACGGGCCATACAAGCCAGCGCTCTATCGTTATTGATGCGTTATTGATGCGTTACGGATGCGCTACGGATGCGCTATTAATGACACTCGCGGAAGAAGCTTTGGTCGCAGCGGTGCATTGCCGTAGTATTCGCCTATGAGTTTTCGAATCCTTGTGGCTGTCACCTTGATACACACAGTGTGTGCGTGCTCGCCGATGCCGAAGTCACCCGAAGTGAGTGCGTTGGCAGAGGTGGATCAATCGCCGCGACTGCAGATCATCCCAGAACAGATCGACTGCGGAGTTGTATCGCAGTGCGAACTCCGTTCACCGATCGAAGTGGTTCTTCGCAACGCCACCGCCGAAGTTGTGCGCGTGCGAGGATTTGTGGCGACTTGTGGCTGCACCATCCCGAACCTGAGACCAAATACTGAAATCGCCCCAGGCGAGGAAGTCGCAGTGAAAATTCGTCTTGAGCTCTGGGGCCAAGGGCGAAAGCAGCAATTCGTGCGATTCATCGACGAGAATTTTCAGCCACTGGGGAGAGTGCAAGTGCGTTATGAAGTTCGTTCGCCGCTGCGAACAACGCCAAGCGGCATTGCGCGGGATGTCAATCCGGATGGATCGTTTCAGCTTGAATCCTTTGATGAAACATCGTTTTCAATTCGAGATTCCTATCCGCCGGTCGTGTTCAGCCCAAGCGCAGTTGCGTCAGCGGATCACTCGTTGTCGATCAATTGGAAATTGGTCGATGAAATGGCGCGCGTCGAGAAGCCGATTTCGCAATTCGACTTTGATACGACTGGAAGGTGGTCCACACTGCTTGTGCGAATCGGCACCGACATGACCGGCTGCTCCGAGGTGTATCTGTGGCTACGAAATGTCACACCCGAGCGTGCCGCAACCCACTAGACTCCGCCCCCTCATGGCGAAGAAGAAGACCCGGTCCGCGCGCAAGAAAGCGTGGAGAACTGCGAAAAATTCCGACCGACACGAACTGTACGAGTTATCTGTTCAAGGCACAGAATCAGATTGTGTGCTGATTGACCGTGTTTTTCGCCAGACGCGCGGTCGCACTCCGCATTCCATGCGCGAGGACTTTTGCGGTACCGCGCTCTTTGCCCGCGAATGGGTTCAGTGGCGAGCCACCAACACCGCCATCGGAGTCGACCTCGACGCGAAAATTCTGCGGCGTGCGCGCGATGCCAACCTCACGCTGTCGGTGGATGAACGAAAGCGAGTTCAATTGAAGAAGGGCGATGTCAATCGCGTGCGCACCGCCGCCGTCGATGTCTTGGTCGCGCTGAATTTCAGTTATTTCGTCTTCCACACTCGCGCGCAACTCCTGAAGTATTTCATCAGCGCCTATGAGAATGTCAAACAAGGCGGCATGATCTTTGTCGATGCCTACGGCGGATCTGGTTCGTGGGCAGTCGGCGAAGAGGAGCGATCACTCGACGGATTCACCTATGTCTGGCATCAAGCCAAGATCAGTCCGATCACCCATCTCGTAGTGAATTACATTCATTTCAGATTTCCAGACGGCAGCGAGATGCCCCGTGCATTTTCCTATCACTGGCGACTGTGGACTCTGCCAGAAATTAAGGAAGTGCTCGTCGAGGCAGGCTTCCGCAAGCCCATCGTCTTGTGGGAAGGCACCGAGCGCAAGAGTGGAGAGGGCAATGGAGTCTTCAAACCATCACATCGTGGCGAAGCGTGCGAGGGCTGGATCGTTTATGTCGCCGCCGAAAAATAGCCATATTCAAGCGAGAGCATGCCGTCCGCCGCTTGAGTTGAGCCCCTAGTATTGGAAAATGATGGGCATACTTCCCGACACAGAACTTCTCATTCCCACCCTCGCCGTTCGGTTGGACGGGGTCGCCACGCGTTTCGAAAAGGAGTTGCAGAACGATCTTGCATGTGTGAATTTGTTGACACGGCATGTCGAGCAATATCGCGGGAAAATGCTCCGCCCGACTTTGGTGATCGCTGCCGGGATGGCGGTGCGGGTGAACGCTCAGCCCAATCATGTCATTGATGAGAGCCTCGACACGCTCGGCGCGGTCGTGGAGATGATTCATATGGCAACTCTCGTGCATGATGATGTGCTCGATGAGGCGGATTTGCGTCGAGGTGGCGAGACGGTCAATAGTTTGCGCGGCAACGAAACCGCGGTGATGCTGGGAGATTTTCTGATCTCTAGTTCCTTTCATCTCTGCTCGTCAGTCGGCGAATCATGGCTCAATAGCGAACTAGGATTGATGACATCGCAACTCTGCAGCGGTGAAATTCTGCAACTCTCTCATCGAGGCGATCTGACGCTCACATCGCAAACATACTTTGAGATCATTCGTCGCAAGACTGGCGTCTTGGCTGGCGCGTGCTGCGGATTGGCCGCTCGACTCGCGGGTGCGACACCAAAGGAATGCGATGCTTTGCGCTTGTACGGCGAAGAACTCGGTATGGCATTCCAGATCCAAGACGATGTGCTTGACCTCATTGGAGATCAGAGTGTGGTTGGCAAGACGCTTGGCATCGACCTTCGCAAGGGGAAATTCACTCTTCCGCTGGTGACTCATTTGTCACGCTGCACGGCAGATGCGCGTGCGCAGACGATTCAAGCGATCGATCGCTGTGAAGTTGCGCAGTTGCTGGCGCTAATGGAATCCACAGATTCGCTGGCTGCATCACGCAATCAAGCGCTCGAACTTGTCGCGCGGTCGAAGGATCGATTGTTGATTTTGCCAGAGAGTCCAGCGCGTCAGTTGCTGTGCGCGATCTCCGACGCCACGATTGATCGTGAGTTCTGAACTTGTTCTGAACTTGTTCTGAACTTGTTCTGAACTTGTTGATGCACGCTCATTCGATGCGGGAACGATGGGTCAACCGCACGATCGAACGGGCGAACCATCGAGCGGTGAAACAACCAATAATCCGTTCAGTTGCTTGACCAACCTCGTGCTGATTGACCTCTGCCAGTCGACCCACTCTTGCCATTCTTGGCCATGAGTTGTTTGTTCGCTGCGACAATAGGATCAAGAACCGCATCGGTCAGACTGTTTGGATGACCTTGCCAGCGAACAACTCCGTCGCCTGAAATGATGGCGATGCAGGGATAACTCTTCACGCCGAAAGCGCTAATGGTGCGGCGCGTGGTGTCGAGCCCAAGTGCATAGTGAAAGTCCTTCTCCTTGAGCTTGTACTTCTGCAAGCCGGAGTCGAACACAGACTTGCTCTCCCACGAGACGCCAATCACGGCGATCGCGTCTCCATAGTGTGCGACGATCTCGTTCATGTGCGGAACTGCGGCGCGGCATGGCGGGCATCCAGTGAAGAAAAAGTCGACAATGACGACCTTCGATTTTGTGTTTGGCTTTGCGGTCATCCACTGATCGACGAGCAGCTCGGGGCTTTGTTTCCCCCGCAAATCAGTGGCATTTGTGACTGGGTCGGTGAATGTTGGAAATGCGACAACGCCCGTAGGCGCAGTTGCGGATTGCTCAACTTCGGGTCGTGCGGCGACCGGAATAGCAACCTTTGGCTCGGCCAAGAGAAGCTTGACTGCGGCGGCTGTACCTTTTTCATTCAGTCCAACATATCGAACGGCTCCGTTGCGATCGACGACGAGGTTTGCGGGCTTCTTGTAAATCCCAAGTGCATCGCACCACGAACCCTCTTCGTCGGCGCAAAGACTCGCTTTGGACTTTGACTTTGCGAGCCTCTTCATCGCGGCAACGAGTTTGTTTGGAGTCTGCACACCAATCACAACGACATCGCCATCGACAAATGACGCACCGAGTTCGGTGATGATTCGGTCGAGGACATTCGGGGCTGTATTTCCAACATCAATACTCTGGATCACCACAACTTTCCCGTCGCAGTTTGGAGACGCCGTCGCCGCATCTGCGCCGACCCATTTCAGGTTGTCGGGCATCTTTGGCAGCGCGTACCCCAATCGCGCATCAAGCGCGGCTTGGTCTGCCTTGTCAATGCGCGCGCTCCAGGAATTCTCGGGCGCTTCGCATGTGATGCGCGTTCCTTGTTGTTCGTTCTTCGCGGCTGGCGGAGCGACTTCTGCGGGCGGAGCGTCGGACGCCGGTGGGGCAACTTGCTCTGGACTCTTGTTCGCTTCCTCGTATTTTCGAATTTCTTCCTCAGTCGGCTCGGTCTGCGGATTGGTCGGCGGTTGCGCAGCGGGCTCTTGCGATGCGGGTGGCGGAACTGCTGTCGGCGGTGTGGTCTGCGGTGTCTGCGGTGTCGGCGGTGTCTGCGGCGGTGCAAATCCTCCGCCAAACTGTGCCGACGCAGTTGAGAGAAGTCCGCTCAAAAGAAATGGCAATAGAAGAGTTGAAGGAGCGCCCATCATGAAAGTCTATCCGCCGCAGACATGCGCTCCAACTGGTGCATTGTCGATCAATCGAACTGCGCCAAGCTTGGCGGCGATGAGCGCACGACCACTTTTCGCGCCAGATTCAAGCGCGCCGAGCGTCTGCGCACTGCGAATGACCGCATAGTGTGTGTCGAGTCCACTTTGCGCCAAGATGGTGTGCATCACGGCCTCGGCTTGCTGCGGATTCTCGCACTCACTTGCCGCATGAAGCGCCCGCCAAAGTGCGCAGGCCGACGCGCGCTGCTCCGGTTGGAGATATCGATTGCGACTACTCATCGCCAAACCATCGGCCTCGCGAATCGTCGCGCATGGCACGATCTTGAGCGACTTCCATCGCATGGGATCGTGCTCCACCATCTCTGTAATCACGCGCAGTTGTTGAAAATCTTTTTCACCAAAGAATGCGCACGATGGATTGCAGAGATCGAAGAGGCGAGCGACGACGAGACAGACTCCGCCAAAATGAGTTGGCCGTATGGCGTCCTCGAGTTGTGGATTCGTCGCGGTGGGAGGCAGGATGAATCGCGACGCTTGCTCGTTGGCTGCGAGCAATCCGTCAGGATAAATTTCCTCGATAGCCGGAACGAAGACGGCCGTTGCTCCGGCCGCTTGGGCCAATGTGAGATCCGCTTCCAATGTCCGCGGATAACGCCCGAAGTCTTCGGTGGGTCCGAACTGGGCGGGATTGACAAAAATACTCACCGTGACTGGCAGACCGCTTGCAACCGCTGCACGAATCAGGGAAGCATGTCCATCATGCAGAGCCCCCATGGTTGGAACGAGGGCGCAGCCCTTCGTGGCGGCTGGATCAGACAGAAAATTTATGAATTTCATGGGATTGTCTTGTCAGCTGGCGGGTGGGTGCTACAATATTCAATTGAGAATGAGTCTCAAATTCACCAGAAGGAAAATCCGTGATTTTATCCAACAACTCAATCTACCTTGACAATGCCGCTACCACCCGCTGCGACCCGCGTGTTGTTGAAGCGATGTTGCCCTATTTCACCGAAAAGTTTGGTAATGCCGGTTCGCGCAACCACCATTTCGGCTGGGAGGCTGAGGACGGAATCGAGATCGCCCGCGAGCAAGCAGCTCGACTGATTGGTGCTCAATCCAAAGAGGTGATCTTCACATCTGGCTCGACCGAGTCCAACAACTTGGCCATCAAGGGAGCGGCTGAAATTTATGCACGCGCCCCAATAGGGCAGCCTGGTCGTGGACACATCGTCACTGCCGCGCACGAGCACAAAGCGGTCATCGACCCGATTCGCCGATTGATGCGCGAGGGATTCGACGCGACATTCATAGAGCCTCCACCAGACGGGGTCATCACGGCCGAGATGGTCAAGGCCGCGATTCGTCCCGACACTATTTTGGTCTCGATCATGTGGGCAAATAATGAACTGGGAACGATCAACGAAGTTCCGCAGATCGGTAAGCTCTGCCACGAGAAGGAAGTCATCTTTCATACCGATGCCACGCAGTGGGTAGGCAAGATGCCGACCAATGTCGAGACCGACCAGATCGATCTGCTCTCATGGAGCGGTCACAAAATATACGGACCAAAGGGGGTCGGCGCGCTCTATGTTCGCCGTCGCAAGCCTCGTGTTCGGTTGGAAGCATTGCAGGACGGCGGCGGTCAGGAGCGCGGCATGCGCTCTGGAACGCAGAATGTCGCGGGAATTGTGGGCTTTGGTAAAGCATGCGAACTGTGTACGAATGAGATGGAAGCCGAGGCCAAGCGGCTCGCTGCCATGCGCAATCGGCTCGAATCTGAATTAACTCGCCGAATCGAAGTCACCGTTG
>Ga0209284_10002030_pt1 | contig 28820 bp, 23 predicted proteins | sample FRY03_FD_187211 | JGI IMG/M metagenome (GOLD analysis project Ga0209284, IMG submission 187211) | Freshwater microbial communities from Lake Fryxell liftoff mats and glacier meltwater in Antarctica - FRY-03 (SPAdes) (version 2) | ecosystem: Environmental > Aquatic > Freshwater > Ice > Glacier...
CATTAGATGAATCAAAATATTTAGTTCATGCCTGTTTAGAAGGTCCTGAAGCAGGTGTTTATTACAGAGGAAAAAGTGAAATAATAAATGGTGAAAAAATAACAATAGAATTACCAGATTATGTAAGCAAATTAGCAAATAATTTTACAATACAAATTACACCTATTTATTCTGGAAAAAAAATGGATCAATTATACACATCAGAAATAAAAGATAATAAATTTATAGTTTATGGTGAAAATACCAGCTTTTTCTGGTCGGTTAATGGTAGTAGAAATGATATAGAAGTAGAACCAAGTAAATCTAAAACTATAGTTAAAGGAAAAGGACCATATAAATGGATATAAAATCACAATTCCGCTTTCACAATTCCGCTTGTAGTCGGGTGTTTTTGCTACGCACAATTCCGCTTGTAGTCGGGTGTTTTTGCTACGCAAAAAATATTAATCACTCTTCTCTCAAAAAAAGAATTATATAATTTACTTTTGATTGAAAAAAGAATAGTTGAAACAATAATATACTTTATCTATAAAATCATTGAAACAAAAAAATATTAATACTCTTCTCTTAAAAAAGAATTATATAATTTACTTTTGAGAGAAAAAAAAGAATTATATAATTTACTTTTGAGAGAAAAAAAAGAATTATATAATTTACTTTTGAGAGAAAAAAAAGAATTATATAATTTACTTTTGAGAGAAAAAAATAGTTAAAATACAAATATACTTTATTTATCAAAATCATTGAAACAAAAAAATATTAATACTCTTCTCTCAAAAACATTTATATAATTTACTTTTGAGAGAAAAAAGAATAGTTGAAACAATAATATACTTTATCTATAAAAATCATTGAAACAAAAAAATATTAATACTCTTCTCTTAAAAAAGAATTATATAAATGAAACTGGAAAGCCAACGGTAACTCTGGAAAGCCAACGGTAACTCTGGAAAGCCAACGGTAACTCTGGAAAGCCAACGGTAACTTTGGAATGCCAACGGTAACTTTGAAATGCCAACGGTAACTGTGGAAAGCCAACAGTGACTTTGGGATGCCAACGGTAACTGTGGAAAGCCAACAGTGACTTTGGGATGCCAACGGTAACTGTGGAAAGCCAACAGTGACTTTGGGATGCCTCCCTTACCTCTCCTGTCCCTCCTGTCCGACTCTTTTCAACACAGTAAGATGTTGAAAGCTGAATTGTGATTAATATTTTTTGCGTAGCAAAAACACCCGACTCTTACTACGTTGAAAGCGGAATTGTGAATGCGGAATTGTGAAAGCGGAATTGTGCGTAGCAAAAAAACCCGACTACAAGCGGAATTGTGAATCAGAAATTTTCTCTATAAAAAGGCAATGACCATTGTCAATAATTTTAAATTTATTTCGCAACTTTTTAATGAAATGTGAAATACCTGCATAAGGTGATTGTAATTGTTCCTCAATAGATGTATTTTTATATTCTTGAATAGCCATAATACCTCCAATATTAAGAATGTCGAAAGCAAGTATCAAATCTAAATAACAATCAAACATCATGTGCGTTCTATTAACATAAATGAAATCAAAAAACTGTTTAGTTTTAATCATTTCCATTAATAAAAAATAACTATCACCTTTTATTGCTGTAACACGATCTTGTAATCCAGCTTTAATAATATTTTTATGAAAAGATTCTTCAATTTCAAATTCAACAAGAGTATCCCATTCATCAATAGCAATAGCAGTAGAATTAGGAATTAAATTAACAATATTGATGAGAGAAATCCCGGTATATGTTCCAACTTCTAAAATTTTTACTGCTTGTAAATTTGGTATATCCTTTATACTTGTAAACTCGTCTTTTAACGTAACATTTTGTGATGTTTCCCTTCTCAATTTTGAAGTAGTAATATAATATTCAATTACTTTAATGAATTGTTGTTTAGAAGGATAATCCCAACTATAAACATTTTTATATTCATAATTATGTTGTAATATATATTTATTTAATAATTTATTTGCTTGATTTTCCCAAGACAAACTATCAGCCCATTCAAAGTTTTTTGCAACCAAAGTATTTTTAAGTGAATCACCAGATTTATTCATGAATTTAAAAATTTTATGCAAAGCTTTTTCTTGCCATTCAATTGTTAAAGGATTTCCTTTAATAATAACTCCTCTCGACCCAACAGTATTTTGTAAAGCAGCCAAATCATTAGTTATAACCAACGTTTTAGTAATTGCAGCTTCGAGTGCTGTCAAACAAAACGTTTCTTTAAAAATACAAGGATAAACCCAAATATCAGCTGTTAACCAAGATTTAGCTAATTCAGCTTTATTAACCCATCCATGATAATGAATACCTAAAAAATTGTCTTGAAGTTTATATTTATTTAATAATGTTTTAATTTGAATCATTTCTTCTCCGGCTACAGAATTAACCCATTCCCCATCAATATCAGAATATATGTGAAGCGTAGATAGAGGTTGTTTTTCATATATTTTAGGCCACATTTGAAGAAGTGGTAACAATCCTCTATTAGGAAAAGAAGAATATATAAATTTAAATGGTTGAATATCATTATTTTTTTGTGTATCTCTAAAATTTCCATCTATTCCGTAATAAAAAGGAACTGTTATATCTTTTAATGATGGGTATATATTTGTAAAAAATTCGGTATGCCATTCAGTAAGACAGAATATATTTTTTAATTTATAATCTAATGGAATAACATTACCGGATGGTGTCAAATCATGAACAACTAAATATACATTTTCTGCATATCCTTTAAAAGCAACAGGTAAATATGACGAATATCTACTAATAATACAAGTATGAATATAATTTTCATTAACAAAAGTGAAAAATTCATTTAATTCACGATATTGTACTCCTTCGAAATTCTCTTCCTTATCGCAATTACAAAAAACATATACATCAAATTTACCAGATCTTTGAATATAACGTGCCATTTCAATAATATATGTTTCGGAACCACCGACACCAGTAGAAACTATATTACTACCAGCCCATTTATTGAATCCACCATCAGCAACAAAGCAAAAAATAGGTTTTTCGTGAATTTTGGGTATTTTCGTCCCTTTGTATATATTTAATTTTTTGTATATATCATACCAAGACAAAATCTCTTCATAATTATCATCAGTTTTTTTATTATTTGATAAAAAAAAATAAGAAGCAGTTTCTCCTAATTGGTAATCGCCGATTTCATAACATATTTTAGATAAAAATTTAGGTAAAAAATGAAATGATAATGTAGGTTTTAAAGCATATTGACAATGTTGTGGAAAGCCAATTACAAATGCTTTTTTAAAATATTTATATGCGGTTTTAATATCATTTTGCGTATAATAATATATTCCAATAAAATATTGAGTTTCCGGTCTAGATTCATCGATTTTAAAACATTTTTCATATAATTCCAAACATTCAGGCCATGATTTTTTTAATTTATACTGTGCTATTCTAGCTGCTTCAAAAATTGCGTCAATTCTCTCTTGAATGTAACCAGAGTTAATATATTCAGAACGCTTCATATAATAATAAAATGATTTCTCATAATCGCCCATTCCATTATAAGTTTGTGCAAGATAATAATAACTTCTTGGATTATCTTTATTTTCAGCCACTTCATCGTATAGTAATTTAAGGTCAAGACTGATGCGCTGGGTTGTTCTTGATTCCATATAATCAAATGAACGGTCTTCAATAAACACATCTGATTCATCTAATACAAAATTAATATTATTTTGTTCAGAAATAACCTCGTGTATTGTATGAACATATCTTAACCCAGTACGACTTTTTATAATTCTATTAGAACCGTAAGTATTGTCGTAACTTTTGATCATAACAGTAAATGAATCAGAACGTTGATCTCCTCTGATATAATTTAAACATTCTCTTATTTTGCCTTTGACAACATATGTATCATCTAACATTATACAAAATTTGCATGATTTGCCAGCTAAATCAAGGCATCTATTTCGACTTTCTCTGAAATTAATAAATGGTTCTTGATATAAATTCCCTTTTTTTTTCCCAACTAAAATTTTATTGATAGTATCAATAGTTCCATCTGTGCTACCTGTATCTAATATTGTCCATCTATCAATAATAGACAAGTTGTCTTTTAACATATCTTCAAATTGTTCTCCACCATTTTTAACAATCATACATAAATGAATCAAATTATCATAATCCAATTCCTTATTATCATTAATAAAATAACCGATATGTTTTTTGAAAGTATCTCCCAATGTGGATATAGGTATATATATATATAAGTCGGTGTTGGTTAAATTATATATTTCTTTGTATAAATTTGTGACTAAATAAGAATTGTTGAATTGTGATAATATTATAGGGTTATTTTTTTTTATAAAATCAATGTCAATTGATTCATTATATTCTGAAAATATAAATGTGTTACTATTAATATTTTGAATATTGTTGATTGTTTCGTGTATTTCAATATTATCGGTCTTCAAATAATTAATATTTTTAATAATATTATCATTATGGTTATTTTGATTATTAGTTAAATAAATATTTTGTATTTCCGAACAATTAATGGGAATAAATCCACCGTGAGTGGTATTTAATATTATCAAGTTTTCAACAAAATCACAGCATTCATTAATAAGTGATATAATTCTCTCATATTCACCAACAGTCTTTCTTATATTTAGATTACAAAAACTTGATATTGCAGGAATAATTTCGAACTCATTCTCGCATACTTGATAATTACAATTATTTATTTTAACAATCATTTTATTATAAATAATTAAGTATTTAAATTATTTATAAATTAAGTATTTAAATTATTTATAAATTAAGTATTTAAATTATCTTCTTACTTTGTCGAAGAACCTGCGGTTTCTGATAAGTAAGAACTTCTTCGCAAAACAAGAAAGGACACCTTATTCGATATATTTATTTGGTGGATATCTTATAAGATAATGGTCTACGTTAGAATTATGAATAGTAAAATAATCATGTTTATTTTTAAACAACCAAAATTCAGCGTCCATTTTATTAGTATTATTTTCTTCAATAAAAGGAAGATTTTTAATATGTTTGGAATTTGCCCACCAAAAATTACCAGAATAATGTTTTGGATAATGACTACAAGCTTCTCGATAATTACAACCGACACTATCATAACCAGAATTTAATTTAGAAATACATTCTTGGTGTTTTTCAACCAAAAAATATAACATCATATCAACCCAATCATCAATAGAATCTTTAATGGTGTAACTACTTTTTCCGAAATGTTTACGTTCGCCACTAGCCCAAGTAATACCTTTTGTATGAAGGTATAGAATTTTAATGTTATAAATTGATTCAGATAAATGTTTTAATTTATTTAAAGTTGGAATTTCATGTATGAGACTATTTTCAGAATAATTTATAACTTCATATTTTTCACCAAATATATTTTCAATAGGAATACCAATATTATTTATAATTATTTTGTCAAATATTTTTACTGCACCAGATTTATTAATTTTAGACACCAAATACTCAAGTCTTTTTGTTCCTGTTAATTCTAAATTACAACTATGAATAAAGCAAATATTTTCAAATTTAAAAAAATTAGATAAATATTTTTCATACAAAGGAGGTAAATATGTATTATCACAAATTGCGATTTTTTCAGCTTCATCGTTTTGGTGATTAAATAAATCCTTTTCATCAATTATTTTATCAGTAATAACTGATAAATCTAAAAATTCAAGTTTATTATATTCCTGATTAGAAAATTCATGATTTTTATTTTTTATAAACTCTGTAGAACCAAAATAAGATAAATGCCAACCAGCTTTTGGAATAGGACTGCATGACGTATGCCTAATATCATCGCATGTTTTATTAATCTCCTTGTATTTGTTATATGAAATTATTTTTGAATAATACCATTTTGATTTCATTTTGTTATTCAAATTATAATAATAAAAATCTTGTTCTAAACAATTGAATTCAATACTAATTTTACCATTTTTGATACTAAGTAATAAATTAGGGTCAGGTATTTCGTCAAGGTTAGATATGATAATTACATCATCATTATTTAATGAAAGTTTTTCAATTCCATGAGAAATATTATTTCTTTGCATTTTTTCATTAACAAATTGTTGATTTTTTGAAATATCAATATTTTCATTATCAATAACAATATGTATAATCTTATCTTTAAATTTTTCGAATAATTTTTCATTTTCTTTAAAACACATTTTTTGTCCATTACTACTATCAGCAAGAGATGCTTCTACAATAATAAAATAATCTACAATATCATATAATAAATTTAATCTATATATCAATAAATCCACATCATTGTAAAACGTGAAGCAATCGATAATTTTTATATTTTTTTTTGTTTCGTCAACAGAGAAATAAGTTGAAATAATGTCATTATTTTTCTTAATTTGTTTGAATTCTTCATATTGAATAAATTTTAAATTTGGAAATGATTTTTTGAACGACTCATCTAAATTAAGAGATATTTCAGATAATATTTTGAATCCAGCATTTAATAAACGGTCACATCGTATATGTTCAAAAATCAATGATTCAGTATAACGAAAAAACCCATGAATATTTAATATCACTTTACAAGTTGCAAGTTTTTTATCTCGCTCTTCACCCCATCCGTTAATAACATTTACTGAAAATCCATTTGTTTTCAAATAATCAACAATTTCTCTTCTTCTTATACAAACAATAGGATTCCCCTCACTAACCAATCCAAAATCAAATACTTTTACAGTATTCAAATATAAATCTCTTAAAAAATCATTTTCTTTTTTATAAATAATATATGGTAAATGTTTAGTATTAGTAATTCCGTTATCATTAAGAATTTTTACGTTTGAAATACTATAATCATAAATAGTTAAATTTTTACATGTAGAAATACTATTAATAAGTGTTTCAAGTCGTATATTATTATTCAAAGGTTCAGTATTTAAAACACTTGTTTCAATTCCTGCATTTTGTAATTTTGAAAAAATATTTTCATTAAACATTAGCATGATAAATGTTATTTTTTTTGGATTATAAGATAATGCTTCCTTAATATCATGTGTAATTACAATATCGTATTGTGTTTTTAAACTCATGATGTAATCACCAATACCTAATAAATTGTATATTGATTCACATAAAAACACCCATTTATTAGTTTTTACTGGTAAATAATCATAATCTATTATTTTCAACCATTCATTAGCTCTATGAGACCAAGAACAAGAAATTGCGTATTCATATCCGTTATCCTTAATTTCTCTCTTTCTATCATCGGTTAATTCTAATATTGAATCAACAGCATTATTTTTATTGATTTTAATACCATAATCTCCTAATGTATTAATCAAACCTCCAGCTTCTGGATAATATAAACAAATAACTTTAGATGCTAACATTTCGAGAGAAGTAATACAGGATGTTTCGGGATAAAAACTTGGATAAAGCCAATATTCAACGGAAGCCATTAATTCATACAACTCTGAGTGAGACAATTTCCCTAAATGATTAATGCTTTTATAAGTTTTAATTCTTTCGTCAAGTTTTATGTCATCTGCATTTTGTGGAAATTTATTGTAAGAACATATGCTTAATTGAGCATCAGGTATTTTTTGTAATATTTCATCCCATAACTCAATTAAATTATCTAACCCTCTCTCTGTACAAGATGAGAATAAGAATTTATTAGATATTTTTTTGTTATTATTAAAAATAAACAATTCTGGATTAATTCCATTGTTAATATTAATAATTTTGTTTTTTAAAATAGGATATTTATCAGAATACAATTTTTGGTGCCATAATGTTTGACAAATACAACCCGTAATTGTAGAATCCCATTTTTTTAATATATATTCTGAAGAATAATTTGAACCGTATGAATGTAAAGAAGTATCGTGTCCCCAAATATAGGATTTATAACAAGAAAAATTAGGGAACATTTCGTAAAAAGAGATATATCTTGAAATAATAATTGTATTAAATGCTGTTTTTTCCAGTAATATTTTAGCGTTTGTCAAATTTACATAATTAACATTATCATATTTTTCTTCTTCTACATCACCTACAACATAAATATCAAAATTTTTAGGTATATTATTTACAAGATATGAAACCGCTGTTTCTGAACCTCCCAGAGCATTTTTTTTAGAATAAGTATAATTCCATTTATTTGGAGCAAATCCAGTATAAAACAATATTTTATTACTTGAAATACAATCATTACTACAAAAATTTGGTGTTGGTTTTTCAACTTTTAATATAATACCGTATTTTTCATAATTATGCATAAAACTTTCATGTTCATTAACTGGATACCCAATAGAAAATAAAAAATCAATATATTCTTTAAAAAGCCTAAAAAACTCAGTATCATCTTTAGAAACTTTTTCAATGAAAAATTGTAGATTGAACAAAACATTTCCAATATAATGTTTGCTATGTTCTTCGTGTTTTTTAGTAAATATAATTCTATACATATGAATAGCTGTATCAAATTGCTTGACTTTATCACATACAATTATCATATAATATGGTAAAAAAAAATTGTATTTAGAATTATCAACAAAAAGTTTATTTTCTAATCCGTTTTTTAAATACTTATTCTCGCAAAAATCTTTAAATATCAAATAAAAATTATAGGCTAAATCATGTAAATTGTTTCGACAGTAATAAACTATTAATTCATATAAACATTCAACACGTTCCTTATCGTATTTAAAAGATTCAATCAAGTAGAAAAATCCATTTTCTTGTTGTCCTAATGATTTGTAAATGTTAAAAATATTAATACAACAATTATACTTTTCTTGTTCCCAATTGTTATGCGTTAATGTTTTTATATACCATTCTAAAGCTTTCGGATTATTATTAGCATCTCTATAACTATTTGCACAATAATATGCATACCTATTATAAATTCCATCGTTATTATTAACAGCCTCTTCATAAGCCTTTTCTAAAACTAAAGCATCTTTCAAATATTTATTTACATCTTTACTTCTGTCTCCAGATCTTCCCGAAACAATGTAATAATCTCCGGTAATTTTCCCAGATGTATGTGATTCAACACAAGTAATCGACTCGTGTAAAACTCCAATATATTTCCATTTTTTATTATTATTAATAATTTGTATACGTGAATAAGAAATATCTGTTTGCGATCCAAAATTCAAAAAATATGAATCTTCACCAAGAATAGGATTCAAAGAAATATCATAAGATATAGGTAATTTTAATTCACCTTTAATTTCATCATCAGCATCATGAATTAATAGATATATACTTTTACCATAAGCGTGTTCAAGCGCCTTTGTTCTGTTGTATCCAAAATCTTTCCATTCGTCATCAAATATTTCTCCTTTTATGTTGACTAAAGGGTCATTAAAAAAATCAATTATAATTTGTTTTGTATTATCAGTAGAACCAGTATCCGAAATAACATAATAATCTATTTTAAAGCTTTTGATTAATTTCTTAAGAGAATCTTGTATAATATGACTTTCATTTTTAACAATCATGTTTAAACATAAAAAAGGTTTTGACGTCATATTTAATATATATATCTATTCTCTATATATTTTTTTTTCTACATATATTATTTGCGAAGTAATAAAAAAAGATAAATAACAACGATAAATAAAAAAAGATAAATAAAAAAAGATAAATAAAAAACACACAAATATGATACTTTGTAATTAAAATTATTATTGCGAAAAATTAAGATGTATAATAAAAAATAAGTTATTTTTTTATTATAGTTTATTTCCAATTTTACTGGAGAAAAAATAAATATATTACCCAATTAATATGATATAACCTCCATTGAAATGAAATATGTTCACTGGGAGGTTTGAACTCCCGACCTTCGGCTCATAAGACCGACGCTCTACCGACTGAGCTAAACGAACAGACGAATCGCATTACAGCGATTTATAGCTTAAACTTCCAAATTGTTTTTATAGTAAGAAAGCACTTGCCAAAGAATAGATTATGGAAGAACAATTATAAAAACCTCTTCTTATTACAAGAACATATTGATTATTCTTTAAGTTGTTTTTATGTGAATTTTAAATTGTATTTTTTTTGCTATAATACGAAGATAACAAATAAAAAAAGTTAATATAATTGCAAAGGTAATTCAGAACTTTTATCGGCTAAAAGAATATTATAATTATTGTAATCATTCTCATATGTGTAATTGTTTATAATAGTAATATCATCAAAATTAATACTAAACTTTTTGGTAATTTGCAATAAGCCTATACCTCTATAATTTATATTATTATAATATTTAAGAACAAAATTCTTTGAAAAATGTTTTAACATATGATACAAAACTTTCCACACGTCCCCAGTCCACGATTCACCATATTTCAATATTCCACCTTCATAATAATGTCTAATCGGTATTTTGAATTGTTCATGATAAGTTAACGGTAAAATATCATCTATAAATATTTTACCTCCTTCTTCCAATATTTGAATACTATTATTTATGTCATTTAACATTTGTTCTGATTGATGCAATCCATCAATAAATATAACATCTTTATGATAACTTATAACACCTTCTAAAATATCAATATCTTCTAAATCATTAAAAAACTCATCAGATGTTTTGTTTATTATATTTTTACAATTAATCAAGTATTTTGTGTCGGGTTCAACACCTATTTTATCTATAAAATGAACATTGTTATATGTAATTCCAGTTTCAACACCTATTTCAAGATATCTATCAGTTGGTTTGGTATTGTTATTGATAACTAAACTACGTTCATTCAAATCAGTGTTATATTGTAGTCGTTTAATATCACTATAAATTATTTCATAATCTTTACAAGATTTATATAATAACATGAAATATCTTTCAAGCTCAAAATTACTTGCATCAATAAGCGTATAACATTTAAACCTTTCTAATTCATAATGTCCTAATTTATAAAACAAATAAGATAGATCGCATTTATTATCAATTAATATAAAATCATTTCTTTTATTTTTATATAATTCTTTGATTCTTTCTAAATTAAAAATTAAACTATCAATACCTATAATACAATATTGTTTATCATAGTCAACATTTACGACTAAGTTACAAAAATTATGTTTGTATGAAGCATCGTTTTTCCAAATTGGTTGATTATTATAAACATACTTTTCGTCTTCATAAGCATCCAATAACTTCATTTTGTTATTTATATCGAAATGATCAAAATATTTATTAAAAATATAATAAGGTCCAATTCTATTAATTTCCGAATTTCTAATATATGAGAAGTTATTATTCGAATCATTCATATATTGTATATATCCTACTTTATGTATTTTTGCAATTTTAGTATTTAATACTGTTCTCAGAATTATTTCGTAATCATCACAAATTGGTAGAAACTCTGAATAATTTCCTAGTTCAAGAAGTACATTTCTTCTCCAAATACGAGGGTGATTAGGGCAACATGTAAGATGACTTAATGTAATATTATTAATATTTGGTGTAATATAAACATTAACCCATTTATTATTAATTACTTGACAATAATATCCAGCATAACCTTTCGCTACATTATCACCAAAAGTATGATTGTTATTATTTTCATATAAAGAGATACAATCCATATAAATAAAACCAATTTCTGAATTTTTATTAAAAACATTAGTTGAATCTTGTAAAACATCAGGAAGAATAGCGTCATCATGATCTAATTCTAATATATATTTACCTTTACATAATGAAACAGCCTCGTTTTTTACATTTCCAATATTGCCGCTATTCTCACCTTTTCTATACAATCTTACACGATGATCTTTTAAAAGTGTTTCTCTTAAGAATTTGAAATGAGTATCATCTGGCGAATCATCGAGTACAACCCACTCCCAATCTTTAAGAGTTTGCGATTTTAAACTATTATATGCCCTCAATATTCTACTATATGAATTATATGTTGTGGTGAAAATTGAAAATATAGGTCTGACTTGAACTCTATCAAGAATACAATTATTTATGAAACACGAATTGACCATTTCATTAAAAATATTAATTGATGGTTCTTTGTCAAGATGAATCCACCGATTTATCATACGGTCGGGCAAAATAGACGCAACATCATCTAGATGTTCAGTTTCAGATTCACCATAAGTAATTAAAATTTGATAATTATAATTAAACAATTTATTTAAATCAGCTTTATCATTTGTAAAAAAAATAGTACAATTAAGATGTTCTTTATTTTTAATAAAAAAATCATCAATTGCTGAATAACTTTTATTTCTAAAAAATAAAATAAACGGGTATTTCATTGTATTAAAAATATAATTATATTTATATTGATTTTTAAATATATTATTAAAATTCGTTTTTTTTTATAATTTACAAAATAGGATTTTTTAATAATATATTTGTAACACTCTAATATTCAGGCACATGTTTTTTAAACAAACAACCTTGAGGAAATATTCCATGTACTTCATCTGTAACGGTAACTGGATTTTGGTGTGTACAATCACCCATCCAAATTTTTATTATACAAAAATTTTTTTTTGGAGAAATGGTAATTCCTGTTACATTTTTAACAAATGTTGTTTGTTTGCTTATTGACGACCCTACTGTAACATAACATAACTCTTTCCAAACATCATATACATTTTTATTTGGAACTTTATATGAAAAACACCCTCCATCACGATTCTTTACATCTTCCCACGTAGGATTTATACCGTCTCGCATAATAAATAACATACAATTTTTAACAAGTACATCAGGCAATGTTTCAGTGACTGCAACAGTTTCTTCTACGGTTTCATAAGTATAAATTTTTTTATAACTCTTTATACTCCAATCTGTATCATGAGGTAAATGAGCCCAAAGACACCATTTGGCAGCTAAAACATGAAAACTCTCATCTGTAGATTTGTTACTTATCACTTTGCTATCCTGGTTTACCATTCTATTTATTATTAAATTATTATATTTATATTGTTTTTTGTTATATATTTCATTTTTTTTTTACATCATTTGTATTAAATATTTCATATTTATTTTGGTAAAATTTAATTGTTTTTGTATTATCTAACTTTAATTCCAAACAGTTATTATCAATTATATTAAGTTTATAATTATCTATTCTTGATAAATTAATTTTATGATATTTTTTCATGAAATATATCAAAAAATTAATATCAAAAATATTATTATTTATATAATAATTATAGTTTTTTGTTTTGAAATCTAATTTTAAATTTACATCTGTTATTTTTATTTCGCATAGTAAAAAATTTATTAATGATTCTGTTAGATTTTTGCCTTCATCATCTTTAATATCATTTAAATTTTTTATAATTTGTTTATTTGTAATTGACGTTGTATTATCATATTTAGAATAAATAGCAAAATCATATTTTGTAATATTATTTATGTTTAATTTATTGGTTTTTAATATTACTTCACCATCTAATATTAATTCCATATAATCATTTATTGAATTGTAATAAATACCATCATATATTATTTTAAACAAAAAATTACTACAAAAATTTTTTGATAAATTATTCAATATAATTTGACATCTACTAAATATATATATTAGATTATATGAAATCATTAATAATATTTCTTGAATCATTATTATCTTTATATAATTTATTAATTTTATAATAGTTACTAATAAATATAACAAAATAATATATAATAATATCGACATTAATTAATATTATTAAATAGGATTTTTTTAAATTATTTTGTTATTGTCTATAAGATGGATCACTTGAATAAAATGATGGTATAATTGGTACTGGTTTTACAATTGTTGTATTTGGAATTATTATATTTGGAGAATTATAATATACAGGATTTTTGGATGGATTATAATATGGGTTAAAAATTACTATATTACCATTATTATCAAAAGTTATATTTTTTGGACATTCTTTTTCTTTAGATTTATTCACAGTATCATAATCCAACTTTCCAGTTTTTGGATCTAAACCAAAAATATATAATAACATTGTAACTATCACAGTCATCAAAATAAACGGTATAAATACAATTATCCATGATATAATACTTAATCCTCTTTCACATAATATATTTAATAATAATGATACCATTATCATAACTATTGTTTTCATAAAAGCGGTATTATAAAACCCTTTAAATGTATCAATAATTATTTGAGTTATTGAAAATATTATATAAATTATAGTTGGTGTGCAAATATTTACCATTATATAATATATTTATATTATTTTTTTTTATTCATAGAAAAATGGTTCTCCGTCTTTTAAATAACCAACTTTTTTACCAACATCTCCTTCTTTATCAATTTCATAAATTATTCCATTTTCCTCATCACTTGTACAATAAGTAATTTCATCAATTTCGATTTCGAATAATTCTTCTTCTTCTTCTTCTTTTTCTACTTTTACCTCTTCTTCTACTTTTTCTTTAGCATGAACGGCATTATTATGATTAACACTATAATTTGCTTGAGGAATCAACCTGTTCTGAAGATTCAAAGGAGGTGGATTGGCACCTCCCTCCAAAGGATGAGAAGGTAGTGTCATTTGGTGCAAAACCAATGACGGAATTACCTTTTCTGCTTCCTCTTCTTCTTCCTCTTCTGTTTGCACTTCATCCTCTTCTTCTGTTTGCACTTCATCCTCTTCTTCTTCTGTTTGCACTTCATCCTCTTCCTCCTCTTCCTCCTCTTCTGCTTTTTGTTCCTCTTCTTCCTCCTCTTCTGCTTTTTGTTCCTGTTCCTCCTCTTCTTCTGTTTGCACTTCTAGATCTTCTTCTTGTAAATCTTCATCTTCATTTTGGATAAAAAGTTTTAACTCCGTTTCTACCTTTTCCTTTTTTATTATAACTGTTTTTTCTTGTTGTTCTTCTTCCAATTCATCATCAGTTATAGTTATAATACACGATTCTGATTCACAATTCCACTTCACAATTCCGTTTGTGGTAGGAATTATTTCATCTTCAGAAGTCTCATCGTCTGAAGTTTCATTTTCTGAAGTTTCATTTTCTGAAGTTTCATTTTCTGAAGTTTTATCTTCTATATATTCTGTCTCTTTAATTTCTAATTTAATATTTTCCTTTTCACATAAATATTTATTTTCATATTTATTCATAGTTTCTCTCTTTAGTAAAGTTATTTCATTATTCAATTCTATTACATTTTTCAAAGATAAATTATACAATTCACGCAATTCATCATGAGATGTAGATGGAACAAGATCTTTATCTTGGAATTGTGTTTGTTTCTCAATAATATCTTTAACAACTTGTATGTTCAAAACTTGTTTATGCGTTGTTTCATATATTTTATAATTGCGAATAAATAAATCTAAATCTACTTCTAATTCTTTACTAATTATAGAAGTAATTTTTTCTATAATATTTTTTTTATTGAATGTAGTGTCAATATCGCTCATATTGTATACTATATGCTAATTCGTTTAATATGATTTAAAAAATAGTTTATTTAATATATACAATAATACAAAAATAATATGGCAGATACTATAACTTTTATTGAAACAGATGATATAAAATATAAAATAGAATTAATTATGAGACAAACGAATTATACAGAAGATAATGCGAGAACGAATCTTAAATTATTCAATTATGATCACATAAAAGTAATAAAAAATTTTATGGGAATCGCTGAAAAAAAGGAGCCTGTAATTAAGTCTGTAAATCAAGAAATTTATAAACAATTGAGATATAAATTAGATGATATTATGAAATCTTATAATACAAGAAAAGATAACGGTGAAACCAAAATTATCTAAATAAATGAATATACACTTAAAGAATTATTACAGACATAGTAATTTTACACGGAACAAAATTAGTACGTGTAAATATTATTTCCTTATATTTGAAATAAACACATCATTCCACAATAAATTTGGTTTTTTGTAAGTCAAGATTGTGAATTCACTAATGACAAATATTTATGGAATTCCATATTAAGAATATTGAAAACAACATAAATATATAAAAATATATAGAATATATAGTAATGTTAAAAACAATTACCAGTATGCAACGAGATCTAAATTATGAAAATAATAACGTTGGTTTTGATTTTCAATATAGAGAAGAAGATGGAGGTGGAATAAAATGCAAAAATTATGTACTATGTCAATGTGTCCTTCCTAAATGGTGGTTTGAATGTAAAGCCAGCTATTTGTGCTCAAATTGTGATATGAGTTTTGGAACTTGGGGCGAACATACTGGAAAAGGTATATTAGAAATAAGTGATGATGTTGAATGTCCCATATGTTTGGAATACAAACAGGGGATATCATATCCACGATGTAATCACACGGCATGTATTGAATGTTTCAAACGATCTATGTATGGCGATAATAGCGGAGAACCTGTATTTCCGTATCCTGATATAGAAGACGAATATGATGAAGACCAAGAAAATATCAAATGGAAAACCGATTACCCATTAATTGAAACATACAATGTAAATTTCAACAAATGGGATGATGAAAGGAATGAAAGATATGAAAACGACAAGCATCTTCGATTATGTCCGATATGTAGAGCATAATTTTATTTTCATTATTGATTACCATCCCAACTTTAAAAATATTAAATAGATTGTTATGACATCCCGAATTGTTCATTAATAATATTACCTTTACTTTGTGTTTTTTTTTGCATTTTCTTTTTGATCTGATATGTATTTGAAGGAATAATTTTATTGTTAAGAATAAAATCGTCATTATCTTCATGTAGTTCAGGTAAAATTCGGGTAAGTGGTTTATCTACAATTAGAAATAATCTTTCATTTCTTAATAAAGTTCTATATTCTTGTATTGTCAAATTCCCATAGTATTTTTCTAACATATAAAAAGGATTAGGTGCAGGTTTAATATTTTTAGTATAATTATATACTTTTGAATAAATATGATTCAATAGATGATATCTCTCGAATTTTGACGAACTGTCAATATTTTCATCCATAAGAAATGCAGAAGCACATTCTGGACTGCAAAAACAACCATAAACATTGTATGTATCTTTGATAAAATGTTTAGGTATATGAACAGGTGGATTATCAAATTCATATGTGCACCAGAAACATGCAGATTTTTTGTCGTTAATATTATTAACATGTAAATTGTGTCCAAGTTGTTTTAGTTTTTTCCAGACATTTTTGATTTCGCAATCATTATTTGAAGTTGTTTGGTGTTCTTCAATATTATTTAATACTGTTTCATCATTAGAAGTATCATTTTTAGTATCATTAACAACATATGTTTTTTCATGCGTTGAGTTATTGTTAATTACTTGATAAGATAACTCATTTTTATTTGAGAAATTAAAAGATTCAATAATATAATTAGATTTTGTTAAGTTCAAATCCTTTAAAGAACATTTCAAATGTAGAATAATATTAGGTTTTGTATCATTAACATCTTCTACAGGTGCAATCTGAACAACAATTTTACCTCCTTTAGGTTTGCGTCCTCTTTTTTTTGGATGTGTTTTATTATCTTCAATAGTAACTTCTTTTTCTTCCTCAATGCATATAATATTTTCATCATTATCAATAATATTGTCATTCAATTCTTGCAATTCTTGTATTTTTTGCGATTCTTGTAATTTTTGCGATTCTTGTAATTCCTTTTTTGATTTTCTACCCCTTTTTTGTTTAACTTTTTGAACTAAATCTAAATTATTATTCATATTATTATTAATAATTATTGTAAATAAATCTTAAGTAGTTTTTTTTAACACTTAAGATTTATATATTATAAAATAATTGTAAATAGTGTAAATACTTAAATAGAAATGATAATATCAATGTAATGAATAATAATGTTTGGGTTGAAAAATACAGACCAATTGAATTTAATAATATTATTCTGGATCCTTTGAATAAAGAAATTTTTGTGAATATTATAGAAACTTCTTATTTTCCAAATCTATTGTTTTTTGGACCACCTGGAACTGGTAAAACTACAACAATTATTAATTTGATAAATGCATATCAAAAAAAAATAAATATAAAAAATAAAGATTTAATAATTCATTTGAATGCATCAGATGAGAGAGGTATTGATATTATAAGAAACCAAATAAGTCTTTTTGTAAATTCAAAACCATTATTTCATGGTGGAATGAAATTTGTAATATTAGACGAAGTAGATTATATGACAAAAAATGCTCAACAAGCCTTGCGATATTTACTTCAAAATTTCTCTGAATCTGTTCGTTTTTGTCTTATCTGTAATTATATAAGTAAAATTGATGAAGGATTACAAAATGAATTTATTAGACTACGTTTTAATCAACTACCCAAAGATGATATTATACATTTTTTGAAAAATATATCTGTTAATGAAAAGCTTAATATAAGTGATAAATATTTAAATTGTATTCAACAAGTTTATAAGTCAGATATTAGAAGTATGATCAATTTTATACAGTCAAATCAAGATACGTTGATTGATAATAAAGATGGTTCAAGTTTCAATATTATAGATAATCAAATATGGGACGAATTAAATAATAAATTCAGAGATAAACAAAATATTAATATATTAAATTCATACGTACATGATTTAAGTATAAAATATAATATAGATAAGAAAAATATAATTAAAGATTATTTAAATTATATTATAAAGAATAATTCATTAATAATAACATGTGAATTTTTGAATTTTGTTGAGAATATTATGCACACACATGATTGTAATATTACCACATATACATATTATTCATTGTCAAGATTATCTCATTTTTTTTGAATTGCATTTTGGCTATATTTATCCATTCTTAAACGCAGTTTAATCATAAACTCATTTGGTGGTGAACTTTTAGTTGGATCAAAAAAGTTTTTATTTAAACTGTATTGATTATATTCATCATTTACTTTGAACTTTGTAGATATATTTTCTTGAATAGATATAGATTCACTGCTTTCACGTATGATAGGGATTCTTCTAAACATTCTTTATATACTATATATTAAAGAAAATAATTGAAATGAAAACAACATAAATAATATAAAGATAGTAATATTATTTATATAATCAAATGACAAAAAGTTCAGATACAATTGATAACGAATGGGCAAAATTTGTATCTTCTGGATATAATGATGATGTAATAACAGATGATGATGATAACGATAATGATGAAATTAATGATTTTATACAAAAAGATGAAGAAATTGTTTCATCTGATGTATCAATGATTTTCAATTCTACAACCCCTAAAGCAACTGATATTTATATATCTACTAAAACTAAAATTGCATACCTTAATCAAATAATTGATTTAAAAGAAGTGTTCTGGAAAATTGGTGTATTACCTTATGCAACACCTGAAAATGGTGTTATAAAAAAACAAATAAAAATGAACTCGACTACGTGTGAAGAATTAGCCGACATTCAAACACGACTTTTGAATGAAAATTATTTTGAACAACATATTATTACAAATATTGATAATCCTAACGGACGTATTAAATTTAAGGATATCAGAAAAATCACAATTGGATTATCTAAAAAAGATCTCATGAGTTATCGTTGCAAGAAAAAGAGTGCATTTTATAATTGCTTTGTATTGATATTTAGAATTAATATTGATGGATTATTCAAAGAATTTCATGTTAAAGTTTTCAACACAGGTAAACTCGAATTACCCGGAATTCAATCGGAATCATCATTCAAAAAAATTTTACAAATAGTTATTGATACATTGCAACCGCATGTTTCAAGTGTTCTAGAATATAAAGAAAATACATGTGAAACAGTCTTAATTAATTCAAATTTTAATTGTGGATTCTTTATCAATAGAGAGGTATTTAATGATATTTTGAAATATAAATACAATATTCAAGCTATTTACGACCCTTGTTCATATCCAGGTATTCAATGTAAATTCTACTATAATCCCGATGTATCTTTTCAAACAGGTTCTCAAATTTCAGAAGAAAATAGAAAGGTGTATGAAAATATATATAAAGTATCTTTTATGATATTTAGGACAGGAAGTGTTCTTATTGTTGGAAAATGTGATGAAGATGTGTTATTTAGTATTTATGAATTTCTTAAAATAATTTTGAATAATGAATATAAAAATATTTGTCAAAAAAATATAAATTCTTCAGGCGAAGAAATACATCCAAATATGGCTACTAAATGCAAAAAAAAAAAGATACGTAGAAAAACGATCATTTGTAATGTATAATACTATGTAAATAACCATGTCAAAAATTTATCGGTATTATTCTCAATCAAATTAATCTTGAAATCGTCATGTATATATTTTTCATTAATTTTTTGTATGCTATAATTCTTGTTAATTTTTTTTAAAAATAAAATTAATATTTCCAAAAACTTATTTATATCTACTAAATATAAATCTAATAATCTTATAAATGATTTTATAATTAGTAAATCATTTTTTTCTAATTTCAAATTTATCATTTTCAAACAAATTTTATCAAATTCATTTATTTTATTTTTTATATAATTTTCATTTTTTTCAAAACTAGTATTTATTATTTTTTCTAATATTATTTTGTAAATATTTTGTAATTCAACAATTAAATCCAATTTATTTTTGTTTTCATCTGTAATTACTTCTGTATTTTTTATATATTCATCATCTAATTCAAATATGCTTTTTTTATATACATATGTAGAAGCATCTCTCGAAGTTAGTTGCAAATAAGAATTTTGTTCTACTGATATTTGACCAATAAATTCTACATAAAAATAAAATGATTTTTGGCAATGAAAATATGTTAAACCGATATTTTTGGTAAAATATAATAATTTATTAAAAACATTTGTAATCGTTTCGATACCTCTTATTATGATAAATTTTGTATATATTATATTTTTTGTTTCAATAATGTCATAAATAAATTTTATATATTCTATTTGTAAATCTATATATTTTTTTAACACTGTATTTGTATCAGCGTCTAATATTTTGTTATAATTATCTTTATTTTTTAATGAATAGTCTGAATTATTTGATGATGACATATTATACTTTATGATAATATATTTTTACATTTAAACTGACGAAGATTTTAAACGGCACAGATGTGCCGTATTGAAATCGTTTTGTAAGTCAATACTTTGATATTTCAAACGGCGGAGTGCCTTTTGAAATATTCAAGTGTATAAAATACTTTAAAAGAATAAGTATTTAAAGACTAATAATTTCTATTAGTATAAATGACGACACTAAAACCTGTAACAGATACTAATTATAGACTTCCATGCGATAATACATTAAAACATGCTGCTAAACTTTCAATTGTTGAAGATAAGCCTATTCTACTTGATTATTGGACATCTTCGCTCGATAAAAAAGCTCTTATTGGTGTTAAAGATACAGGGGAAAAATTATTAGTTCGTAGTGAAGAAGAATATACAAGTAATATTTCAAAGTTTTACAAAAGTGGGACTGAATTCATTATCATTACTGAAAATTCTATATATATTGTATGTGCGGATATTCCCACACGCAAAATATCTTAAAAATATATACCCTACCCATATATCACATCATAGATTACAAATATAGTTTTTCACCGTTATAGATTAGATTTTTCTGATAATAAATTTTATTTTTATAACAATACATAACAATGCAAATCAATTTGTTCAATTGTGTAAATCATCTATACATTAGTTGGGTTGGTGAAGCATAACCATAATTTACTTGTGGAACATTTTTATATCCATAGTTTATTGATGGTTTAAATCCTGATGGAACAGGTGTTTGCGCTGGATTTATATTTAAAAAAACCATATTCTCGTAACTTTTTTTAACTGCATCTGCTTTTTGGTTGCAATTTACAAGATAATTACGCCAATAATTACGTGTGACACCTATACTTGGACTTGTCCCCATTTTCATAGGACCTGAAAATGTATTATTATCTATGTGATTAATATAAGACTGAATATTTCTAATTTTCTTTGATTTTCCTGACATTTATATATATAAATATATAAAAATCATTTTTTACAACAATTCACAGTTGAAATTTCTGTATTTTCCTTCACGTTGTTGTAAAAAAAATCCACTTTTAAAGTTCTTACCTTTTTGAAAAGAATCGACTTAAACGGCATTTATAATACTCATTACTCTAAATGTCTAAATGTCTAAATGTCTAAATGTCTAAATGTCTAAATATGTAATAATATATCATTACATATTTTTTTTGAATTCAAAAATGATAAATATTTAATAAGTTTTGAGATTAAATATTGAGATAGTATTGTTAATATAATAATCCCTAACGGGTATATAACAAAATTGTGAAGATATTCTATTTTATTGACAAATATCCAATATTAAATTAGAATTTAAATTTAAATTAGAATTAAATTAGAATTAAATTTTAAACGGTTTTTACTAATATATTTTAATATATAAAATCACTGATTTCACACATCACTCACATAGACATAGATACACTACACACCACCACCACCACCACACCACCACCACCACCACACTACAAAACACATCACACATCACACATAATACAGCTCACAACTAACCTACACCAAACAACCCATCCCTCACCAACCCACCATTATAAAATTTTTAAATTTTTAAATATATTATACCGTCATAAATTTCATTTAAACTTAATTTATACAATTGATTATTTTAAACTCTTTTCTACACATTACTACGTTGAAGAAGCGTTTTAAATATCAAGCGTATTTTTCTGTCAAACTATGTGAAAATAGCACTATGTGAAAATAGCATATTCTTCTGATTTTGCTTCGCAAAACTTCCGACAATTTCTTTCTATGTGTTGTTTGTCGGTTTGAATAATTATTTTATGTAGTCACAAAAATTATAACTTTAAGATATAGTAATATTATTACTATATTTTCACCAACTATTGTCTTGAAGGCGTTTATAATTAATAGACACAATTAAAATATTTACTCTATCTCTCTCTCAATCTTTAAAAAAAAAAATAATTGTTATAAAAATACATCCAGGAAAACCCTCATGATAATAATTCGTCAATTATTTCAACAGATGTTTTTTAAACATTTTGCCCACTTCCCCAAATAGATAATATTAATTGTCTTTAAGTAGTTTTTTACAATATATCATTTAATTTTAAAATTTGTTCTTCCGTCAAAGATTTTGGGAATTCAATATTGAATACTATTATAAGGTTTCCTATATGACCTTCTCTCGTTAAACCCATACCCGGTATTGTTTTTGTATGATTGAAAGGAATAATATTACCTTTATTGTTGTTTATTGTATATGTTTTACCATTTATATATTTCAATTCAAAATTAAAACCACATAATGATTCTTTGAGAGAAATTGTTTTGTTAAATAGCAAATCTAAACCTTTTCTTACAAATTCTGTGTTATTATCTATTTTCATGAATATTTTTATATCTCCTTTACATTCATCATTCAAGATGTTGCCTTTATCTCTAATAGTTAATAATTCATTATCATCTACACCTTTTGGGATTGTAACGTAAATAGTCTCTTTTTCAAATTTCTTTATGCCATTTTCAATTATCCATCTTTCTATTTCTACAGGAATTTGATCACTACATAATACTTGCTGCATATTTAAAGCTATTGTTTTTATAATCGGTAGTGGTTTTTGCATACTATCTTGTGTATTTATTGGACAACCATTTCTAAATATTTGGATTCTTGGACCACCTGGCATACCTTGAAAAGACGAAAAACCACCCATCGTATTACCTAAATTTACATTAAAAATAGAACTGAAAATATCATTCATATTATATTGTTTATTTGGATCAAATAAATTTGTTTTCGAATTGTCGTAATCTTCTCTCAATTGTAAATCACCTAGAGTTTCATATGCTTCATTTATCTTTTGAAATTTATCGACAGCATTTACATCTCGGTTTCTATCTGGATGCCACTTAAGGGACAAGCCTCTAAATGCCTTTTTTATTTCATCGTGTGTAGAATTTTTATTTACTCCTAAAATATCATAAAACGAATCTGACATTATATTATTATTAATAAAGATTTACTTAAATAATTCGTAACTTATTATAATAAATACAATGGAAAATGTTAAATTATTTATTCATAAATTTCAACCTATTCATTTTGAAGATTTTGGAATCGATAATGAAATTGTTGAGATATTCAAAACTTTAATTAATATGGATAACCTTAATATATTACTAATAGGTGATATTGCTTCAGGTAAAACTTCTCTATTAAATGCTCTTATTAAAAAATATTATGATGGTGTACCTGCTAAACAATATCAGGATAATGTTTTATACATTAATAGTCTCAAAGAACAAGGAATAAATTATTATAGAAGTGATGTTAGAACATTTTGTCAAACATGTTCCAGTGTTAAAAATAAAAAAAAATTTGTAGTTTTAGATGATATTGATTTGATAAATGAACAAAGTCAGCAAGTATTCCGTAATTGTATAGACAAATTTAGTCATAATGTAAATTTTATATCTTCAAGTTGTAATATTCAAAAAGTAATCGAGAGCCTGCAATCCAGACTTATTATTATCAAAAATAAACCGTTTTTGAGAGAAAATTTACTTACAATTATTAACAAAATTAAACATGTTGAAAATATTGACATTGAACCTGCAGCCGAAGATTTTATTATTAATATTTCCAATAATACTGTTAAAATACTTATTAATTATATGGAAAAATTCAAATTACTTGATCAGAAAATCACACTTGATTTAGCTGTTCGCTGTTGCACTAATATTAGTTTTAGTATTCTACACGATTATACACTTTTATTAAAAAGTAACGATTTGACTCAAGCAATCACGTTGATTTACAATATTTATAACAAAGGATACTCTGTAATGGATATATTAGACAATTATTTCTTATTTATTAAATATAGCAATATCATAAGTGAAAATCAAAAATACAAAATTATACCTATCATATGCAAATATATTACTATTTTTCATAATATACATGAAGATGAAATTGAACTGGCTTTATTTACTAATAATTTAGTTGGTGTTTTTTTACAAAATTAAAATTGTTTATTATATTATAGTATGACATCCCAAATTTTTAAAAATAGAATACCCAATGAAATTATTTTTAAGTTATTGAATTTATTATGTATCAAAAATAATGATTGTTTTGTATTCAATATTAGTTCATTTAAAAAAGGGGTATACGATAATGAAATATTTGATTTTTTTAAAGAATGTTCACCTTATTATCATACATCTAAACGCATATATTTAGACAAAAAAATTACATATAAATCTTTTACAACTGTATTACGACAAATATGTAAATACAACAAAATTTTATTTACAACTGAAATTAAATACGATAAATCAATATATGATATAATATATTATATTTATTCAAATAAAGTTGACGAGTAAATATATCACGCAACCTTTGCGAATTCTTATTTGGTAAAACGCTTACGTGTTCCTGTCGAACTCTTTTTAGTTCTTAATGTTTTTTTTTTATTTTTTTGTGATTTAATTGAATAGTTGTATTCTTTATACTTTTCTTGTTCTTGGTCCGATTCATGTTCTTTAAAAAAACCGCTTGTAGATGGTAACACAATATTTTCTTCTTCTTCTGTTTCTGACACACATGAATCTTGATTTGATTTATAAAAATACAATCCTAAACATCCAAATCCTAAAAGTGACGAACTTATTAATAAATCATTCATAATTATATACATAGTTTTATACAAAATTAATCCAGATTATACATATTCTTTAACAATTTTAAATTACTTTTTAATTGCATTTTATCGAACCTGGCATTATCGTATCCCGCTATTTCATATCGTTTATCCATAGATTTATTCAAAAAATCAAATGTGTTTTGTTTTTGATTTTGATACAATTTATCGTAATTATAAACTGTATATGTCCATAAATTTTTCTTACATATTACAAAAGTTAAAAAATCTACTAAATTTTTTACGTTAATACAATTGAATGAATATGGCTTCTTATTATTTAAATTATTCAAAGAAAAGACCTTACGTTTCCCTCTTAAAACATAAGAATCAAAATGCGCATTATAAAATATATAAATAGTATTATCTATTTCCAAATTCTCATAATCAATTTCTTCAATTTTTAATACTAAACACTCTGGAAGTTTATTCATTAAAACCTCATTAATATTTTCTTTATTTTCCATTTCTTTATTTTCCATTTCTTTATTTTCCATTTCTTTATTTTCCATTTCTTTATTTTCCATTTCTTTATTTTCCATTTCTTTATTTTCCATTTCTTTATTTTCCATTTCTTTATTTTCTATTAGAAATAAATTATTAAAATACGTATTTTCTAATACAATTTCTCCATCATTATTTGATAATAAACGATCAATATTATTATTATTCATTATATATTTTATAATTAATAATAATATTTAAGTTATTTATGCATATATATAAAGTTGGTATAAAAAATATAATAAATTATTTAACGACCTGTATATGGAACACGTGGAACATCATCACCAAGCATGTTAGGTTGCGAAACCATATATAAACCTGGATATAAAGGTGTTTTGTAAAATCCTACCCAATCAGGCTTATTTTTTAAAGGTTCTAATATATTACTTCCATCACCTATATTAACAAGCAAATAGTTACCTATTATAGTATTTGATTCCAATACTTGTCTCTCACTTAATCTACCAAACCATTCATATTGTTTACGATTTATTATTGATTTGGAATCTATCAAAATACCATAAGCACTTGTAGAAATATTCAAATAATTGTTTGACATTAAATCTTCTATTATTATAGGTTTTTCATCGATTGTTTTTATACCTATATCTAAACCATTTATCAAATTAATTTTATTATTATTTATTTTCTTACTTGCCATTGTATCAAAAATACCTAAAAATTGTGATTGAGCTGTAAAATCATCTGATGTAGTTCTTTTTATAAAATCTATCATTTCCTTTACTTCGTTATTACCTTTTGGAGACCCACAAAATGACAAACTTGGATAAAAATCATTTGTTGTACTTGTTATATTATTATTATTTGTTTCACATACAAACATTTTCTCTCCATGAGTTCCTTTGTCATACAAACCTATCAAATTTTTAATACATAAAAATGATATTGGGCATATTAGACCACCGTATATATCTAATAACTTCATTAATCCTAATTGTCTAATATTAGATGCAATTGGATTTGAAATACACGACATATCTATAGACCAATCTGGTATTAATTTTTTAAACGAGTTGTCATCTATTAAACAAATTGTAAAAGAATCATCGCATTTACTTATTATGCTTCGCACGGTTAAATATAAATATGGTTGGTTTAAATCATACGAACTTCTTGAACCAAAACTTAACCATTTTCGGGAGTTGTATTCATAAGGAATATGAATCCATAAAATTGGTTTTTTACTCTTCGCTAAACTTACACCGTCTAATAAATAATTTTTAATAGATTCATTTACTTCATTATTACCTTCTCTTAAACGTTTTTCTTCAAACCTATTGTGTAATACACTCAAAATTATAAGTATTAAAAATAATATTATATAATTTGATATTGACATAATTTTCTTCATTTATATTATATTATAATAATATTATTATATATCATAAATGTCGATAATTCTATTTTTTTTCAAAATCACTATTCAATAGCTTTATTGTTCCCCATAAACGATCTTGGTTTTTATTTGATAATTCTAACTCTTTTGCAAGTTTATAAGCTCTTTCTGTTGTTTGCGTTTCATCTAATTTTTGTTTTTTTTGTAAATATTCTTTTGCTTGAATTTCTGATAAAGGCGTTGTATCTTGTGAAGATCTATAAATATTATAATCATTTAAATTGTTAAATTGTTTCACGTTATTAAAATCTTCAATTGTAACAGGCACTACTGTTTCTGTATGTGCTTTTTTTAAATCTTCAAATTTTAAATTACTAAATAAATCTGAACTATATGATGATGGAACATCACCTGATAAGTTACTACCATTTGTATTTGCGTAAATATCATTTATACCACGATGCACTACCAAAGCTCTCAATTTTTCTTTCTTTTTGTTTATACCTTCATCTATTTTATCTTTACTTAATATTGAAGTTGATAATTCATCCACATCTTCGGACGAACCAAACCACTCACCATAACCGGTTTTCTCGTCTTCTCTCTCCAATTTATTTTTATCAAATTCTTTATTGAACCATATATTAAAATCTTTGGAATCTTTTTTTGAGAGAAAATTATTCAATATTTTCGATTTTTCTTTATCGTTTATTGATTCATAAATAACATCATTCAAAGAATCCTTTTTGTTTTTATAACGTTTATTCTTAAATTCCCATATACGATATAACTCTTTATATGCCTTTGAATAAAATATAAAATAATCTGGTTTTAAATTTGATTTATCTGGATGTGTTTTCAATACAATCTTTTTTGCATTTTTCAAATCTAATTCTGTAAAATTTGCTTCCATTTTGAACAAATTTAATATTTCATTTAAATTATAGTTTTCTAAATTTAAGTCTATATTCATATTCATTTATTATATTATATCATATACAAATATATTTAAATATGTTTACAACGTAGATGATTTATACAACAATTCCGCTTGTAGTCGGGTGTTTTTGCTACGCACAATTCCGCTTGTAGTCGGGTGTTTTTGCTACGCAAAAAATAAATTCACAATTATGCTTTCAACGTAGCATCCCAAAGTTACCGTTGGCTT
>Ga0209284_10002031_pt1 | contig 28819 bp, 31 predicted proteins | sample FRY03_FD_187211 | JGI IMG/M metagenome (GOLD analysis project Ga0209284, IMG submission 187211) | Freshwater microbial communities from Lake Fryxell liftoff mats and glacier meltwater in Antarctica - FRY-03 (SPAdes) (version 2) | ecosystem: Environmental > Aquatic > Freshwater > Ice > Glacier...
TGGTTTCCAAAGTCTCTACGTTCCCTCGGAGGTTCATGGAAGTGTCTTCCAAATTCGAAAGATAATCTGAAAGGTTGCCCGCGTTTGCTAAGGTAAACAAGGTGTCCAAGTTACCCAACTCCAATTGGATAGATGCGACGCTGGTTTCCAAAGTGTCTACGTTTACATCAAACGTGTTTTCCAAACCCGTAAGATAATCTTTAAGGTTATCTATGTTTGCCAGGGTAAACAGTCTCTCCAAGTTATCCAAGTCGATTGCGATAATCGCGACGTTGGTTTCCAAAGTCTCTACGTTCCCTCGGAGGTTCATAGAAGTGTCTTCCAAATTCGAAAGATAATCTGAAAGGTTGCCCGCGTTTGCTAAGGTAAACAAGGTATCCAAGTTACCCAACTCCAATTCTATTGACGCGACGTTGGTTTCGATAGACAATACATTGGCTTCGATAGATGCGACGCTGATTTCCATAGTCTCTACATTCCCTCGGAGGTTCATGGAAGTGTCTTCCAAATTCGAAAGATACTCTGTAAGGTTGTTTACATTTGCTGGGGTAAACAGACTGTCCAAGTTACCCAACTCGAATTCGATGGACACGACATTGGCTTCGATAGATGCGACGCTGGTTTCCAAAGTCTCTACGTTCCCTCGGATGTTCGTTGAAGTGTCTTCCAAATTCGAAAGATACTCTGAAAGGTTGTCCGCATTTTCCAATACATTATCCAAGTCACCCAACTTGAATTCGATAGACACGACGTTGGCTTCGATAGATACAATATTGGTTTCGATAGATGCGACGTTGGTTTCGATAGACACGACGTTGGTTTCGATAGACGATACATTGGCTTCGATAGATGCGACGCTGGTTTCCAAAGTCTCTACGTTCCCTCGGATGTTCGTTGAAGTGTCTTCCAAATTCGAAAGATACTCTGAAAGGTTGTCCGCATTTTCCAATACATTATCCAAGTCACCCAACTTGAATTCGATAGACACGACGTTGGCTTTGATAGATGCGACGTTGGCTTCGATAGACACGACATTGGCTTCGATAGATACAATATTGGTTTCGATAGACACGACGTTGGCTTTGATAGATGCGACGTTGGCTTCGATAGACACGACATTGGCTTCGATAAATGCGACGTTGGTTTCCAACATCTCTACGACGTTGGTTTCCAAATTCGAAAGATACTCTGAAAGGTTGCCCGCGTTTGCTAAGGTAAACAAGGTGTCCAAGTTACCCAACTCCAATTCTATTGACGCGACGTTGGTTTCGATAGACGAGATATTGGTTTCCAAAGTCTCTACGTTCCCTCGGATGTTCGTTGAAGTGTCTTGTTCGAAATTCGAAAGATACTCTGTAAGGTTGCCCACATTTGCTGGGGTAAACAAGCTGTCCAAGTTACCCAACTCGAATTCGATAGACACGACGTTAGCTTCGATAGACGAGACGTTGGTTTCGATAGATGCGACGTTGGCTTCGATAGACACTACATTGGTTTCGATAGACACGACATTGGCTTCGATAGACGATACATTGGTTTCGATAGACGATACATTGGCTTCGATAGACACTACACTGGCTTCGATAGACACTACACTGGCTTCGATAGACACTACATTGGCTTCGATAGACACTACATTGGCTTCGATAGACGATACATTGGCTTCAATAGACACGACGTTGGTTTCGATAGACGATACATTGGTTTCGATAGATGCGACGTTGGTTTCGATAGATGCGACGTTGGTTTCGATAGATGCGACGTTGGTTTCGATAGATGCGACGTTGGTTTCGATAGATGCGACGTTGGTTTCGATAGATGCGACGTTGGCTTCGATAGATGCGACGTTGGTTTCGATAGATGCGACGTTGGCTTCGATAGATGCGACGTTGGTTTCGATAGATGCGACGTTGGTTTCGATAGACGATACATTGGTTTCGATAGACACGACATTGGCTTCGATAGACACGACGTTGGCTTCGATAGACACTACATTGGTTTCGATAGACACGACATTGGCTTCGATAGACACTACATTGGCTTCGATAGACACTACATTGGCTTCGATAGATGCGACGTTGGCTTTAATAGACACTACATTGGCTTCGATAGACGAGATATTGGTTTCGATTGACGAGATATTGGTTTCCAAAGTCTCTACGTTCCCTCGGATGTTCGTTGAAGTGTCTTGTTCGAAATTCGAAAGATACTCTGTAAGGTTGCCCACATTTGCTGGGGTAAACAAGCTGTCCAAGTTACCCAAATTGAATTCGATAGACGCGACGTTGGTTTCGATAGATGCGACGTTGGCTTCGATAGACACTACATTGGTTTCGATAGACACGACATTGGCTTCGATAGACACTACATTGGCTTCGATAGACACTACATTGGCTTCGATAGACACTACATTGGCTTCGATAGACACTACATTGGCTTCGATAGACGAGACATTGGTTTCGATAGACGCGACGTTGGTTTCGATAGACGAGACATTGGTTTCGATAGACGAGATATTGGTTTCGATTGACGAGATATTGGTTTCCAAAGTCTCTACGTTCCCTCGGATGTTCGTTGAAGTGTCTTGTTCGAAATTCGAAAGATACTCTGTAAGGTTGGCCACATTTGCTGGGGTAAACAAGCTGTCCAAGTTACCCAAATTGAATTCGATAGACGAGACATTGGCTTCGATAGACACTACATTGGTTTCGATAGACACTACATTGGCTTCGATAGACACTACATTGGCTTCGATAGACACTACATTGGCTTCGATAGACACTACATTGGCTTCGATAGACGAGACATTGGTTTCGATAGACGCGACGTTGGTTTCGATAGACGAGACATTGGTTTCGATAGACGAGATATTGGTTTCGATTGACGAGATATTGGTTTCCAAAGTCTCTACGTTCCCTCGGATGTTCGTTGAAGTGTCTTGTTCGAAATTCGAAAGATACTCTGTAAGGTTGGCCACATTTGCTGGGGTAAACAAGCTGTCCAAGTTACCCAAATTGAATTCGATAGACGAGACATTGGTTTCGATAGACGCGACGTTGGTTTCGATAGACGTGACGTTGGTTTCGATAGACGCGACGTTAGCCTCCAAAGTGTTTTCCACTTTGGAAAGATACTCTCTAAGGTTGCTCACATTTGCCGGGGTAAACAGATCGGGCAAGCCACCCAACTCGACTTCGATAGATGTGTATTGGGTTTGTAAGTAGTCGACGCTGTCCTCTAATTCTACCAGAGCAGAATGAATCATAACCACATCAGTTGATATTAATCCCAAATTGTTTTCCAACGCCTTTATATCACCTGTTAATCGATTATCGAGGATGTTCGCATTGTTGGTTATAATGTTACTAAAGTCATCGAGTGTATCGTACACCAACGCTTCCACCGCATCACTGTCCACTTCATAAAATGGAACGAGTCTCGACGAGATCCTACCTGTTTCTAGGTCAAGTAGGGTAATGTTGTTGATACTAATATTATTTTCAATACGAAGATCGGAAAAATACGCATCGGTTGGAATTGTCATTTAATATTAATATCAATGTTTTTTTTCTTTTTTATCAAGAGTGTTAAAAAAGAAAAAAATGTTTTAAAAAAAGGGGGACTCTATGGTGTGTTTATTTAAAGCGACTGTTATTCAAAACACCAAAACACAAAAAAAAATTGAAAAAAATTAAATTTACTGAATGGGCTTGCGCATGGGGTCAGGCTCAATGGTGCTGTTCATCCAAGGTCCAACGGAGGTCTTGGGAATGTGAGGGTCCTCGCGGAAAGAATGGTTGGCATTACGAAGGCTGGAATGAATCGAATCGATACCGATCTTTTGTTCGGCGGTTAGAAAGTTGATTCCCTCCAAAGGCGCGAACTCAAACCCTGCGGCGGGACCTCCAGTGGCGTTAACAGGCTGTTTGGGAAGTAGATTCGTAGAGACCCCATTACCAGATCCACAACTTTCAGCGGGCTTCTGCCGTACTTCCGGATAATGTTGTTCTCCGACCGGATAAGGTTGGCTGTCTACGAACATATGTTCCTTTTGCGCGGAGCACTTGTACACCATATACGCGGCGTAAAGAGCCACAACAACAATGAGCATGTCGATAAAAGACATTTTTGTTACCTTTTCAAGAAACTTCATTTTTATTATAATTTATTACAACTTATTTTTTTTTCAGACTCAAACCCCGGGTGGTGGGGTCACGGTGTCTATATCCTCGATATTACTGCACTCGTCCTCGTCGGGAAACAAATACCCGGAATAAACCGTCTTGGGTTTTTCTTTGGGGTACGTTTTTAACTGCACGACATTCCAAGAGAGTCCCCATCGCGTGGCTGTAAACCACAGACCGGACAAATGCAAGATACACCGAACGGACGTCCCCGCGTCTATGTGCGTGAGTTCGGTTAGTTGGTTCTTGGCATTATCAAACACGTCCACTTTTGGGGGAACGCGTAGTCGAAGAACGTTTTTCATGAGCACACTAGACATTTGTCCAACCTCAACGAATGTGTCGTCAATGTTTTTATTGGGAAACCACGTGTCTCTGTTCGCCTTGATTAGGGATACCATTGCATGATCCACCTGCTTAATCGACTCGATGAATTCTGTGTTGGAACATGTCATGTCTGCGAATGTCATAGGCTCTAGACTTAACTCGGCGTTCAATTTTAATTTAGGCGTCTGGATCATGATACGTTGTTTCTCCTCTCCGGTGAACAAACTGATCGCATAATGATCGTTTGTCTTTTTAGGAATTCCGAACGCAAGGGACTCGATTTCTAAATCTTCGAGTGGGGTAATCATTTTACTCATGTAACATTGTTTGTCCTTAAATGATTTTTTTTCTATTATATAATATAAAATGTTTTCACTATTTCAGTCGAAAAAAAACAATAATGTAGGCCCCGGCGCGTTGGTGACGGCTAATAACGCACGCAAGATGCGTGAACAAAACGCTCGGAAAAAGTTGAACTTTTCGGCGAACGACAACGCGCTCAAACGTTTCGCGGGCGCGAAAGGGATCGCCAATTTACGCATGTACAATAAGACGACCACCCAACGTAACAATCTTATGAATAAGAATCGCGTAATGTTTTTCAACCAGAACAACAAGAAACCTTTGCTCGCGTTCGTTCCCCAAAAGCTTCGTGATTCCAACATTTCCGCGATTGGGAAAATTCTCGGGCGCGATTATGCGTTTCAGGCCAATGGCCCTATGGGTCCCGGTCATTACAACAAACAGTTCGTGTCTCAGCTAATGATACCCAATAATCCTCTTATTCCTGGACCGATCGTTCCTGGTATTGGTCCTGGCCCTGACCCTGGCCCTGGCCCGATTGTTCCGTTTGGACCTTCAAATAACATTCGGAGGAGATGTGCTGAACTACTCCGCGAAAAAGCGATGATCGAGAAACAGCTTCGTGAACTAGGATGCGATTCAAAAAACGGTCGGTAGGAGATTCACAACAATGTATTTTATTAAAAATACGTAAAGCACAGGTTATATCTGAAATAAATAGATATATGTGTGGATCTCCTGATTACAACATCCCGTTAAAACCATTTCTCAACAATGATCCGTCACAGCCATTAAAGCCGTTACTACAACCTTTAAACCCATTGAAACTTTACAACAGCCGTTATATCACCAAGCCGTTACTACAACCTTTAAACCCATTGAAACTTTACAACAGCCGTTATATCACCAAGCCGTTACTACAACCTTTAAACCCATTGAAACTTTACAACAGCCGTTATATCACCAAGCCGTTACTACAACCTTTAAACCCATTGAAACTTTACAACAGCCGTTATATCACCAAGCCGTTACTACAACCTTTAAACCCATTGAAACTTTACAACAGCCGTTATATCACCAAGCCGTTACTACAACCTTTAAACCCATTGAAACTTTACAACATCCCGTTAAAACCATTTCTCAACAATGATCCGTCAAAGCCATTAAAGCCTTACAATAGCCCATTAAAACCATTGAACCTTACCAAGCCTTACAACATCCCGTTAAAACCTTACAACAGCCCGATTTACAACCAGTCAACGCCTTTTAACCAAAAGCAGCCCAACACACCGGTCAAGAAGAAGCCTCGCAAAAAGAAACCCCGCAAAAAGAAACCCCCTCGTCTTCCTAAAATATGGGTTCGTATTATTCGTGAAAGAACTGTTAAAAAAAAAACAAGTAAATAGAATAAAAATGAACGAAGTTTCACAAGCGGTTCAATATCTGAAAAAGAGACATGTCGATAAGAAACGCGACGACAAGCAAATTTACAAAACAATCATCCTCGATGTATTGAGTCATATACGCAAGAAGGACGACTTGGGACGCAACAATATGACGTATCGTGTGCCTTTTATCGTGTACGGGAACCCTCGGTACGATATTCATAAAGCGACATATTATATCATGAAAGAGCTCGCGCGTTTTGGTCTTGTGGTGTTTCCGTACGAAAATAATCACGTATATGTTGATTGGTCTATGTTAGAAAACGAAAAAAACAATGGGAAAATGGTACGGTTTAAATAATAAAAAAAACCGCGTCCATAACCTTATTAAAAAATCCTTATTATTTTTGTAAAATGAAGAACATATCTACACGGGATATGAATCTGGGTATTGTGGTGGAAGCGAAGCAGCAGTACACCAAACAACTGATCAATGTGATGAGACCGATCATCTACGAACGTTTGTTTGATATATACTCCGAATCCATCGAGAAGTGTGAGCGAAAAGATGATCTGTTGATATGTTTTCAAAACGAATTACAACAAGTCCCCAAATGGAACTCGGACGTGATTAAAGAAGAGACCGCTAAGATTGTGGACTCGTGTTCGTACATCAACGACCTGATCACCGCAGTATTCTTGAGTAACGTACGTATTCTGACGTCCGTCAAGATGAATTCCAAAAAGCGACAAGTGAAGTTGGTGGTACCCACGAACGAAACGTTCGTTCACAAAGTGTACGTGAACGTGTCCAAAAGTATTTACAACGATCCGTTTACGTTCAGTAATAAGCGATATGGCGGAAACGTTCTCCGGAACATGCACGATGTGTTTCCTTTGATTGAGCTTAGTATAGAAGACACCGTCCGCGACATGCTTCCTATTAAAAATATATTAGAGTCTTACCTGGGCGATACAATGAGTGATTCCGAATCGGAACCCGACGAATCGGAAGAACCAGAAGAACCGGTAGAACCGGTAGAACCGGTAGAACCAGAAGAACCGGTAGAACCAGAACCGGTAGAACATTTGGACCACGACGCGGAATCGGGATCGGACAACGACGAAACAGAAAAACCCGAAAATCACGACGAAAGAGGTGGTGGAAGTGGTAGTTTCTTCGAAAAACCACCGGAGATCAAAGAGATTGCTGTGAGTACTAAAAATAATTTTGTCGGACCAGAAAAAAGTACGTCGTCAGACCCTAAAGTGACAAGGAAGGCGTTTTTCGATGACATCGACGACTGAAACAATTTAAGAATAATAAAAGGACTAACCAGTAATAATGAGTTTCATAAACACGTACTTCAAGTTACAGCATGAAGCGGAGGATGAGTTTGGACCGGACACGGTGGTGTTTGTGGAAAAAGGTTCGTTCATGGAGTGCTACGCGACCGAAACCGAAGGTGTAGCGAAACGTGTGGGTTCAATCTTAAACATGGTAGTTACCCGGACGAAGAAGAAGGAACCGATGAGTAAGAAAAATCCGTACATGTTGGGGTTTCCGACGTGCGCGTACGAAAAGAACATTCCGGTATTATTGTTGAACGGTATGAACGTGGTGTGGGTGGAGCAACGGTGGGACTCCACGAAGAAACAGGTACTTTCACGTGAACGTAAACGCGTGTACACGCCGGGCACGTACGACGAGAACCCACCGACGAGCGACAGTTACAACATATGTTGTGTATACAGTTTGGGTGAAGTGTACCACGCGGTCGTGATGGACACTTCTGTAGGAACGGTTGAGCTGGTGCGTATGCAATCTACGGAGGATCTCAATTGGTTTCATGAAGTGTACAAACCGGTGGAGAAAGTGAAAGTGGAACCGTGCGGTTCTGTAAACATCCTCGTCCTGGACCGCACGACACGCAAGGCGATTATCGAGCGCGTGTATCCACATAGCCACGCGGACATACCGATGGTGTTCGAAATCCCACTCGCGTACCTATTGCATTTTTTGACGCGATGTAACCCGAACGCGTTGAAGAACGTAAAGTTTCCGACGGAGGACACTTTGAAATGTAACTGTATGTCGTTGCATAACAATGCGATCGCACAGCTGGATCTGTTGGGGTCGTCAAGAGGGTCGGGTTTGCTTGGTATGATAGATCGAACAAGCACCGCAATGGGAAAACGCGCGTTGAAGAGGAGTCTTTTGCGTCCGATGACATCCGTGGAGTCTATTCAACAGGAGTACGCGAAAGTTCGTGACATCGACGTTCGAATATACAAAGACGTGTTGAGTATGGTGCCGGACATGGAGCGTCTTTTGAAACGGGTACTGAACGCACCGACGATGGTATTATTTGGTCAATTTTTCCACGGTATTGCGGCGATGTACGGAGTCGTCGGTCGAACGGACGATCGTTACACCAAGGTTTTTGACGAGTCGTTTTGTGAAGGGTACGATTGTGAGCTGGATCGTCTGCGTTCGCGGACCCAAGATATAAAATGCAATTTAGACGAACGGGCCCAAAAGTACAATTGCACGGTCCAGTTTTCGGAAAAGGAGCGTCATTATTACCTAGGTACCACTAAGAAACGCGCGAGCACGTTGCGAACAAACTACCCGAGCCTCGAAACCAAAGCGTTGAACTCGACCACGACGATGATATTCGACAACCAGATCAAGTGCCTGTGTCAAGACTACGCGCAATTCCAAATGGACGAACAGGAGTATGAGAAGGAGGTCATGTGTCGATGGATCGCGTCGGAACTCGACGTGACGGATATCGAAGACATGTGTGCGAAAGTGTCGCGGATCGATTGTTGGGTTTCCAAAGCGTTGGCGTCGCGGGAACACAAGCTGGTGTGTCCCGTGGCGAAAGAGACCGACTGTAGTCACGTACACGCGACGGGTCTCAAGCACCCATTGATTCGGAACTGTATCGGGAACGACTGTGACCTTCGCGAGTCCGGCTTACTGTTGTACGGGATCAACGGGTCCGGTAAGACGTGTTTTTCGAAAAGCCTTGCGATGAACTTGATTTTGGCGCAAGCGGGGTTTCACGTCTTTGCAGATTCGTTCGACTTCACGCCGTTCGGACGCATTTTTACGAGGATCAACTGCGACGACAACGTGTACACCGGTCTTTCGTCGTTCGGTGTGGAGATGACCGAGCTTCGTAGCATTTTACGTTTAGCGGACGCCCGTTCACTGGTTATTGGAGACGAGTTATGTAAAGGCACGGAAGATATGTCGGCGTTGAGTCTGGTCGCGTCGTCCATCGAGTGGTTACAACAAAACCGCGTATCGTTCGTGTTTGCGACCCATCTTCACAAACTGCCCGCAATGGTCTCCTCGAACGTGGATGTCAAACACATCACGTGTCGGTTTCTACCGAACCACGGGATTGAATATTTACGAAGTCTCTTGGACGGACCCGGTGACGCGATGTATGGGGTCGAAGTGGCGCGGCATATTCTAGGACTTCCGGAAGTGACGAACCGGGCAATGGAACTTCGAAACCTTTTTATTTCAAAAAAGTCCCGATACAACAAACGGTTCGTGATGACGGAATGTCATGTATGCAAATCAAAAAAGGATCTTCACACACATCACATAAAACATCAAAAAGATTTCGTAAAAGCGACACAACGCAAAGAAATGAACGACATAGACAATTTGGTCTCGTTGTGTACTAAATGTCACGAAAAGGTCCATAGAGACGAGATTAACCTACGGCTCATCGACACCCCTACCGGTAAAAGTGTTTACGTATCGGTGAACAATAAGTGAGACTTTTTAATTTTTTTAAAGACTTTATTTTTTTTTATAGACTTTATTTTTTTTTTATAGTACATCTTCAACGGGAACAACGGGAACAACGGGATCTTCAACGGGATCTTCAACGGGAACAACGGGAACAACGGGATCTTCAACGGGATCTTCAACGGGAACAACGGGAACAACGGGATCTTCAACGGGTACAGTGGCGACCTGCTTGGGATAGTGACACTTGAGGTACGTCTGCATTTTGAAATAGTGAACGGTTGTTCCCGGTTCCAATTTGAATAGTTTACCGAGATCATCGTCCACGCGGAAATTTTGACGAGATTCGGGAATTTGCAAGTCGTGGGTTTTTACGTACTCGTTAATCTTACGATTGACGATATTCCGAGGGACGAGTTCGTCTTCGCCCGTACCGATGAGTGTACTGAGCTCTTTGGACAGACGCACGGGCTTTACGAAACCGCTCTTGATATTCGGCGACTTGGTTTTCTTCGTAAAATGTTTTTGTGACATTTTAAGCGACGAAACCATATGTGCAATTGATTTTTTCATATTCTCTAGCTCCGAAATCATGTTGTTGAACATGGTACTCTCGTCAGTGGAAGTATTCTCAGCAGCGGGTGTCGTCGTTTTGTTCATCATATTATATATCGTAGTAGTATACTAATAAAGTATTTCTTTAAGTCATTTTTTCTAAATGAAGGAATTGAATGCACTAGTAGTGCTACTTGCGATTTTCGTGTATACTGTATTTCGGAAAAAGAAAGAGGACCTCAAAACGGACATCCAAGACACTGCGCGGGGTGTGGTGGACGACATTGGTGTTGTGAAAAACTTGCCGACGTACTTGCCGTACGTACTGGCGCTCGCACCAATCTATATCGGATACAATCACGAGCAATTTCCGAAACTCTTTGAGCACGCCATTGTGTTGTACGTGTTGTTCTTGTTCGTTCGCGCCATGCAAATGCTTAACAACAAAGAGACGCGGTGCACCCCGGAGTACACGCTACCCGCGTCGACACTTCTGATGTTGTTGTACGTGTATCACGGGATTGTTCCACGTTCTCAGCACGCGTACTTGTATATGGGCGTGCACGCGTTGGTGGTGTTACTCATGTACCGAAAGAAGACCACGATGTCGAGTCTAGCGGACGACGTCGCTCTCGCGCATCTTATTTTTTATGTGTTTAAATAAATAAAACATGCAAGCGTCCAAACAAACCGCTGTGATGCTCGTACTCACCGACACGTTTCGTAAGAAACAGCTAAACACGCACTCTGGAATTGATTTTTCGATGGACGTGTACAAGATTATACATCGCATCAACAAGGAACAAAAGTTGCATCTCAAAGATATGGACGCGATTGACATGGCTATTCATTTCTTGACGGAGATCGCCAAAGGAAAAGACGGTGTCATTGGAACCGCGGACGATCTACTGGAACCCAAAGTCATCGACGAGATGACCGAAATGCTCCGTTCGAATTTTATGAACGACATGTTTAAAGTGGTCACGGGTGCGGTCAAGTTGGAACTCTCGTGGCCCCGGACTCGGTTTTTCATGACCAAATACTTTTGTATGTCCGCCGCGTTTAAAGAATAAACGTGGAACTCGGGGGGTTTTTTTTTAAGGAATGAACGTGAACAGCTGGATAAAAAAAGCTTCCAAATGGTACACGGGGCGTTCGCACGAACGCAAGCGTTGTTCGTACGTTGCCGCCATGGCGATAATGCGGTGCTTCGTGTCGGGTTTCTTTTCACGCGCACACAGTAGGTCTGTGATTTTTGTAAATATTAGAGTCCCACTAATGTTGTTCACCAACAACGTGTAGATAATGTCGCGTATGGCTTTAATTTTATTCGCTTTTTTTGTCGACTTTATAATGTGATATATTTCGTCGAACGCTTGATCGAACGTACTTTTCACACCGAACACGTCCATTTGTGTAGCGTCGATGGCGTTTTCCAGATGGCATTGTTGTTCGGTGACAATGTCAAACACGGGTCGTTTAGAAATTCGGTTCTCTCGACCCAAGATCGTTTCGATGTGGGTCGTCAACTGTACCGGGTCGGGGCGCGGTACACGCAATAGGGTGCACTGACTGAGTAACGATCGATTTACGAGACTGGTATGATTGGTGGTTAACAGGTAACGCGTACAGTGCGCGTGTTTTTCGGCGAAAGTGGCGAGGATGTTTTGAGACTCTTTGGAGAACCATTCGATGTTATGAATCACGATAAGTTTTATCCCGATCGTAACTTGGTTGGATATCACGAAACTCTCGGACATTTGTTTGATCCAGTTTCGCAACAAACCGCGTTCGTTCGAGCCGTAGTCCTTCATGACGACTTCGATGCAGCGATTGTTAGACCGCGTCATGACACTGAGGTTAGTTTTACCCGTGTCGTTAATCTCCTCATGGGTCCATTCTGTGTTGGACGACATGATCCCGGTAGTGTCCAACGCGGACTCCACGAACGAAAATATACCGCTACCGTCACAACCGTGCATGAGCACGTGAACGCATTGGACAAGTTCGCCAATCTTCTTCTCCATCGCGGGGTCGCGGTAAGTGTACTTGTGAGACCACATGTTTTTTAGTTTTAGTAGTTTAATTGTTTAAACGAGTGAACGAAGTAATCACCCAAGTGACCCCACACACTTGGTCGTTATGCCATGCGTGGGTCGGTGATATTCGCACGCAAACGGAGTCCTCTTTCTGCAAGTGGTATCGGTTAACACGCGTACCGTGATTGTCCATCAACTGTATAATAAAATGACCGTAGCGTGTGATGAATTTACATCGTAGCTTGCCTTCGGGTGTGATCCCGTTTACCAACGGGTGTTGTTGAAATAGGTCTTGGACAACCTTTGTTTCGATTTCCAGGACGTAGGCTTTTGCTTCTTCTTCTTCGATTTGTAGGTCGATATAACAATTTTCGTAAACGCCGTCCGATTGTACGGTGCCCGATTGGACAAACAGTTCACGGGCTTGGTGAATACGAAAAAGGTTTTGGGTGTAGCGTTCCTTTCTAAACATTTGTCATTAAGAAAAGGCACGGTTTTAAATCAAAAAATGATTCGGACTCGTATTTTCAAACAGTTGATGGAAATCCCCGGTCTTCCACAAACCACGGGGAAAAACATTGAGATTAGCGTGTACAATCACGCGATCGGGTACGCAAACACACACAACATTGAAGCGGCGTGGACAAACTTTATATTCAAGCACTTGTACGTGTCTAAAGCACAAGAGATCTTGGCGAGTTTGCGTGACTCCCCCGAGTTTGTCCAAAAAGTGGTACGTGAAAAGTTATCCACCGAAATCGCGACGTACCACAAAAAACAAAGGAAAAAGAAGTTTGACCACGACTCCTCTTCCTCTTCCGATGCGGTTTCGGAGGGTATATTCAAGTGTCGCAAGTGCGGGTCGCGTCAAACGACCTATTATTCCGTACAGATTCGTAGCCAAGACGAGCCGGCAACCAACTTTATTACATGTCTGAACTGCGAGAACCGATGGAAGAATTAAAATGGAACGGTAAATTAATTAAAAAATGGACACAATCGTATCCCAAGCGCTTCAACGATGTATGGACGAGGTCGAAACCAATCCTTGTATTCGGCGGGGAAAAGACCGTGCGGTGACGGCAATCACGGTTTCGATCGGTTCGCTCGCCATGGTTATAGTCATGTTAGCTTTGATATTACGAACGCTACATACATTGTCCCAGAAGATTAATAAATAAATATATTCGCTCTAAATTTGTTTTTGGTAACTTTTTCATCAACAACGGTTGATTTTTTGTGTAGCATGTAAATTTCGAATTTAAACGTACCGATTATCCGTCCGTATTTTTTTATAAAGAAGCGACGTACGTCACGGTATTTCTTGGGAACCATTTTTTCTAATTTACTTGAGATTTTTATATGGTAAGTGTTAAAGCCATTGCGATTGACACCGCCCCGTCGTACGTGTACGCACGTTGGATAAAGAACGGATGTTCTCTCACGTACTCCCTCGCTTCCGAAGACTCGAGTACGTCCATTACGGAAAACAAGACGTCGTGGTAATATTCTTCTTCGTTTTCTTCGTTTTCTTCTTGGTGAAAAACGGTCGCACGACAACACGGACACGAGTTTTTATGTTGCGTGTAGATCCATTCGGTGATACAATGTTCGTGGAAACGATGTCCGCACGTTTCGAGAACCACAGACGTATTGGTCCGAATAGTAGACATACAAATAGGACATTCCGTTTCTTGTACCGCTGCTTCTTGTTCCATCGTGGTGTTGCGTATGAATTTGTACTCAAACTCGTTATTTTGCATCAACACAAAATCATACAATTGCACTTTGTGTTGTTCTTTACTTAAATGAACGTGACAATGGTGCATGTCGTTCAAATCGACAAAGTCGGACATTTTCGTACATCGGGACCCTTTTTTGGTCGTTGAGTGGCACTGTCCTTGGTCGCACGGGAACACACACGCGTGGTGTATCGAAGGGACGTTTGGGAAACGACAAAGTGGGGTCATTTGTTTTTTTGTTTTATTTTTATTACACTTTCTTAAAGTTAAATATAGTACACCGTAACACGTTCCGAAAATGTTACTGTTTTTTTTCTTTTCTTCTTCTGGACCAAAAACAAAACACATAAAACAAATAAAACAATTAAACAACGTGTCATTTAAATGTTAACTTAGGGAATAACCGTAGTGGTTTTCATAGTTCCGTTGAGTGCGGTGGAATTGTCGTTCCCGATTGTCACAACGTACACGGTTTGTGAATCGTCGACGATGTTTACCGGGGTAGTATTACCGACGGTTTCGTACTTTTGTAACAAGTTGCAAGTGTAATCGCTGTTCAAAACATTTGTCATCTCGACCACGGAATATTTCGCGGAGGCTTGTGCGTGGTTAGTGTACACCAACGTTTGGATCTCATCGTGGGTTTCTGACCCCCCCGCTTCGAAGCATACCGCGTACGCCTTGACATGGGTAGCGTCGTCAAGAGTTGCATTAACCGTAATGTATTTCATTAATACATTAAGCGTCCGACTTTTTTTTTTAAAAAGCTTTTAAGAAAATGGAAACTTTCGTTAATAATAATGCGTTTTCCAGCCCAGATTCTCCAGGACCGATACGCCGCACAACTCATGCAGATGGACCTAAGAAAACTACCGGATCTGCAACTACCGGCTGGTGGTACTAGTGAGGATTTAGGTCGTACGCTTCAAAAGATGTTTGCGGACAAGACTCTCACACGTATGTGGATTAACAAAGACACTCAAGAAGTGCTCTGTGAGTGAATTTTTTTTTGAACGAACTTCGGTGGTAAAATGGAAATAAATAAATAATTGGAATAGTACATAAACTTGTCTAATCGTGTTGACAAACGAGAAAAGGTATTTGAATAGAACCCGCCGTTCGTTAAATTAACCTGATGACAACAAAAAGACCAACTCACGTCGTTGTCGTCGGTGTCGTAGATAAATGCGTGGACGGAATTGAACAGATTGTCTTGAAGTACGAAAATTGTTTGGTGGGACGATGGTGATGGGTGTAATTGAACCGAACCGTCGGAAGGATATCGTTCATTGTCAGTCGTTTTTCATTGAGAAAAAACGAAAAATGTTTCGAGACCGGTGGTTTAACTTTTAGGTAATAGGTCTCGTTAAACACAATCCATGCCCAGTGTTCGTAGATACCCATGAGATAGTCGAACATGAGGTTTGTCAGAATTTTATTGTTGAACTTGAATTGATCGATCATGAAACTCAATTTGTTCAATTCAAGAACAACACGCGACTTGTACTTGTCGGTCTTGATATACGTATTATATCGCGTGTCTATCATCGGCGAACATTGCGTGAACATCACTTTGTTTGTAATACACAAATGTAAAAGGTCTTGGGTTTCCAGATAAATTCCGACGATCTGTAGAGCTTGGAGGTCCATTTCTCTTAAAAGTTTAACTTCTTTAAGTTAATTTAAAACATTTCTTTTCAGCTTGCCACATACACGGTCCACATTTAATGATTGTTCCTTCACGTACAAATATGTCCTTTCCGAATGTTTCATGTTGAAACACACAGTCTTGATCGCCGAACGATTATTCGGCATTGGAATTATAAAGTTACAATCATACCTATTAAAACAGAAATCTCCATTTTGACTAAACCAATCGAATGGCATCAGAGGACATATGCGATGTAATCCACTGTAAAGGTATCGTTTTCCATTACACGTAACTCCTGCAATTTCATGACCGCAGTCCTTACTAGACCTGGCTACAACGTTCGCAATTATCATACTGTCAACTTTATATATAAACCCTCCGACAGTTATTTCCTCTTTTAATTGTCCATTCCATACTCTAGCACCCTCGGTAAATCGTATAAAATCCAAATGATCTAGTACCGGATCCTTACCCGTATTTTCTACAATCTTTACCCGTATGACGTCAATATTCGCCCAGTTTTTGGTTGCTTTAGTTGCAATTTGTTTCAGAGCTTTATCTAGCTTTTCCGGTTCATACCTTAGCGCACGCGCGTCAGGGGTCGCGGGCAATCTCATAACGCCGTTTACTTCACATAACGGCTTGTCTTGTTCATACAGTGCATTGTTCATACAGTGCTTTTGGTTTGTTTTGGTTTTTTGTGCCCAATCTGTAGCTGTCTTACTTAATTTTTCACTTAAATTTTTTCCATACAACTTATCCATAATATACTTACTTCCATAATACTTTTCCAGCTCATATGCACCTTTGATAACACCATATCCCCTATTTTCATTAACTTTGTTAAAATGGGAATACCGTGACCGTTTAGTCTCAATATTGTCAAAATGAACGTATAACCCTTCAATTATATTCTTTTTCGTTGGATTGGGATATATACAGTATAACACTTTTTTATTCAGTTGAAAATATTTCATCAACTGTGTTAAATACCTTTCCCCAAAATAGCCCTCTTCCGCTCGAGGGTCTATGTAAAACGTCTCAGGGTCGGCCTGGTGTAAAACATGTAATATTCTTTCGGGAGTCGGAACATTTTGTACCTCGCTCTTAGTATATTGTCTTGCCAGAATATTTAAAAACATATTAATAACGTTCTGTTTGTATACCGACGTTGGTCCGTAGCAACTTAAGTTATTGTAAAAGAATCGACGTGACCTTTCACTATATAATATGGCCATAAGTAAAGCGTTAAACCAGCAAGTTCCACTCGTTTGAGGTATTGTGATCACCTGTGAACAATCTGTTTCTGTAAAATTTTCTATAGGAATTGCCGTTTTTTTAACGAGCCTACCCAACGGTTTAAAGTTGCTGACCGTTTTTTTTACGCGGCTCTTTGGTTTTGCGGCCATTTTGGGGTTTATTTTTGCGACCATTTTGGGGTTTATTTTTGCGACCATTCTGGAGTAGTACGAGATTTTATTTTTGAAAAAGGTGTCCACCACTTTCGGGTTTTCGGACATTAATTTGTGAAAATCACGGATCGTTCTTGGTAAGCGGTACGGATCTTTCTTGGTAGACAACAAATCTCCGATAAACGCACGCTCGATCCTACGGGTAGTAAGGAGGACCGCGTTAAAGTCGGCGTTACTATGAAACGCGGACAAAAAAGTTTTGTACGTTTCACCGGTTTTGTATCTCAGCACGTTTTGTATCTCGTCCACAATCACCATAGATTTGTGGAGGTTGATTGTCCCCTGTTTGTATCTTTTGGTAAACTCTTGGTAACTCATAATGGACTCGAACGCTATATAGGTATATACATAGCTATATACCTCTTTCACGAAATTTTTACGGAGCGAGGCCGGTACAATCACGTAAATGCGGCGTTTTGGATAACGATGATGAAACGCGGCCGCTATACTAATAGCGGTCCATGTTTTTTCCGTCTTCTCGTGATACAATAAGATACGCGGTACCTTTTTTAAAATATGTTGATTTGTCTTGTTCCCGACAATTTTGAGAACATTCTCTTGTGAGTTTTGAGTTTTGGGTTTTGACCACATTTTGAATTTTGCCCACATTCTCTCTTCTCATTTGAAATGAAAATTTCCGAAAATAATAAAATTATTTTTTTATAAACTGTTCTACAATTCCATTTGCATACTTATTAACTTCGGACGGTTTGAAGAAACCATGTGTGCGTGACCGATTATACAATTTTTTCATCAGTATTTTAAACGCCCTGTGAAACGTTGGAGGAAAACGCTTTTTCAGTATCGTTTTCACGCGGTACTAATACCTTTTTTAAAATATGTTGATTTGTCTTGTTCCCGACAATTTTGAGAACATTCTCTTGTGAGTTTTGGGTTTTGACCACATTTTGAATTTTGCCCACATTCTCTCTTCTCATTTGAAATGAAAATTTCCGAAAATAATAAAATTACTTTTATATTTTCATCTATAAGAACCGAATATGGCTTTTTATAAACGTTTCTATAATCATATTTGCATACTTATCAACTTCGGATGGTTTGAAGAAACCATGTGTGCGTGACCGATTATACACTTTTTTCATCAGTGTTTTAAACGCCCTGAGTGAGAGAGTATTCCCGAAACGCTGAGACGTTGGATTTTTCAGTATCGATTTCATGTGTTCGTGTTTTATGTAAATGAGTGGAGTAATCGGTTTTCGATTGGACCAAGTCGATTCCGGGTCTTCGAATGACAGCCCCCAACCCGTAACGAAATCCTCCTTTTTGTATTGACCCACAGAATAATAATACCAATAATAATTACTAAATTCTTCCGAATCGTTAAAGAATTCTTTTATGTTATATCGGATCTTCAAAAACGGTAAACTACTTCCGAACTCACCAAGTTTGGTCTCGATAAATTTATTGCCTTTCTTTTTCTTTAAAAAATCGTTCACAAAATCGACAATCTGTGCTTTAACAAACCGTACTTGTTTGTTTCCGGTAACACCAAGTGTATTAGCAAGACCTTTCGACAACGATTCGAGTTGTGCAACCGATCTTGACGTCCGATTTGTCTTGTTCAAATGCATCCCGACAATTTTGAGCACATTCTCTTCGGTGATTCTCATTGAGTTTTGAGCACATTTTGAGTTTTGAGCACATTTTGAATTTTGAGTTTTGAGTTTTGAGCTTTTAGTTTTGGGTTTTGACCACATTTTGAATTTTGCCCACATTCTCTCTTCTCATTTGAAATGAAAATTTCCGAAAATAATAAAATTATTTTTTTATAAACTGTTCTACAATTCCATTTGCATACTTATTAACTTCGGACGGTTTGAAGAAACCATGTGTGCGTGACCGATTATAAAATTTTTTCAACAGTATTTTAAACGCCCTATAAGACGTTGGAGGAAAACGCTTTTTCAGTATCGTTTTCATGTCTTCGTGTTTTATGTAAATGTCTGGAGTATTCAGTTTTATCGATTCCGGGTCTTCGATTGACAGCCCCTGACCCTGAACGAAATCCTCCTTTTTGTATTGACCCACCGAATAATAATACGAATAATAATCAATAAATTCTACCAAATTATCGTAATAGAATTCTCTCATGTTATATCGGATCTCCAAAAACGGTAAACTGTTACCGAACCCACGAAGTTCGGTATCGATAAATTTATTGCGTTTCTTTTTCTTTAAAAATCCGTTCACAAAATCGACAATCTCTGCTTTAACAAACCGTTTTTGTTTATTTCCGGTAACACCAAGTGTATTAGCAAGACCTTTCGACAACGATTCGAGTTGTGCAACCGATCTTGACGTCCGATTTGTCTTGTTCAAATGCATCCCGACTATTTTGAGCACATTCTCTTCGGTGAGTCTCATTTGAAATTATAGTCAAGAAATTTCCAAAAATAAAAATTTAAAAAAAAATCGTTCAGTTTACTACTTTTTTATAAACTGTTCTACAATTCTATTTGCATACTTATTAACTTCGGACGGTTTGAAGAAACCATGTGTGCGTGACCGATTATACACTTTTTTCATCAGTATTTTAAACGCCCTGTGAAACGTTGGAGGAAAACGCTTTTTCAGTATCGATTTCATGTCTTCGTGTTTTATGTAAATGTCTGGAGTATCGTCAATAAGAAAAACTGGAGTATTCAGTTTTATCGATTCCGGGTCTTCGAATGACAGCCCCCAACCCATAACGAAATCCTCCTTTTTGTATTGACCCACAGAATAATAATACGAATAATAATTAATAAATTCTTCCGTATAATCGTTAAAAAATTCTCTGAAGGGCTTATATCGGATCTCCAAAAACGGTAAACTGTTACCGAACTCACCAAGTTCGGTCTCGATAAATTTATTGCGTTTCTTTTTATTTAAAAATCCGTTCACAAAATCGACAATCTGTGTTTTAACAAACCGTTTTTGTTTATTTCCGGTAACACCAAGTGTATTAGCAAGACCTTTCGACAACGACTCGAGTTGTGCAACCGATCTTGACGTCCGATTTGTCTTGTTCAAATGCATCCCGACAATTTTGAGCACATTCTCTTCGGCGAGTCTCATTTGAAATTATAGTCAAAAAATTTCCAAAAATAAAAAATTACTTTTTTATAAACTGTTCTACAATTCCATTTGCATACTTATTAACGTCGGACGGTTTGAAGAAACCATGTGTGCGTGACCGATTATACACTCTTTAACGCCCTGCGAGACGTTGGAGGAAAACGCCTTTTCAGTATCGTTTTCATGTCTTCGTGTTTTATGTAAATGCCTGGAGTATTCATATTTAACCTTTTCGGGTCTTGGAATGCCAGCCCCAAACCGATAATAACGAAATCCTCCTTTTTGTATTGACCCACAGAATAATAATACGAATTTTTTTGGTGAATTTTTTGAGCACATTCTCTTCGGTGATTCTCGCTGAGTTTTGAGCACCTTTTGAGTTTTGGGTTTTGTGCACATTCTGTCACTTTGCTTCAGTCACCATTCAAAATTTTGTTTCAGACATTTTGTTTCAGTCACTTTGACACCTTTCGTGTGCCTAAGATGTAACAAAGGGTCGCCGTAATAACAAAACTGACCGTAGTGGTTCAGTTTTACCGTAAGGTCCGCGAATATTTGTCCACCTGCTTGTTGGTACAGTCGACAGAACCCGTAATCCTCGCTCAGGTAGCGTCCGTCGAACACCCGACTCGGGAAAAAGTCAAAGAACCGATCCTCCGGTGTGACTTGGTAGGCGCGAACGTCGTTACGGTACTCCGATTCCGGGTAGGTTTGCATCAGGTCGCGAAAAACTTGCTTGCGTATCATCATAAACCCGGTCGGGGCGTCGAGCACTTCGACCACCCCGCGTTCCACGTGATGGATGCTTTGTTGTTTGAAATTGAACGCGTAGTTCACCGACGCTTGGATCAATTCGACGTTGTCTGTGATTGTCGTAATATTTTTTTTTAAATTTTCAAAGTCAATCGCCTTTTTTGGATAACACCCGCATATGACGTCTTTGGTTTCACGCAACATTTTGACCACACTCAAGGGATGAAATTGAATGTCGGCGTCGATAAAGAGGAGATGGGTCGAGTCTTTGCTTCCCATGAATCGGGTCACCGATGCATTGCGGGCACGCGGGATTAAAGAATCGAACGGTATCGTGTAAAACTCAAACCCGATACCGTTCGTCAGTAGGGCGTGTTGGAGTCCCATGACACATTCCATGAATTTCACATGAACCTGCCCGGCATAGCAAGGGGTGGCGACGAACACTTTGGGTTTGGTATAGTCCTCTGTTTGGGCCTGATAGGGAATTTTGTTGTTCATTTGTTGTTTATCTCGGTTTATTTTCTTAAACCATTATGCGCGGCGTCACCCCGACCGACATGAGTTCCTGGAAAAGAAGCTTTGTGGCGAACGGGATGTGTATTTGTACGACATCGGGAACTTTGCACGCTTCACAATAGTACCTATTGATTTTCATATTCCCGGTAGCCATGAGTCCGCATTTTTTGCAAACGAATACTCGGTACGCGTCCGACTGGAAAAACAGTCGCTCTCGGAGGAAAGACGCGGACCCGTGCGCTTGGATCGCGGTGGATTCCATTTCGCCTACACGCAAACCGCCGTCTCGGGATCGTCCCTCCACGGGCTGGCGTGTGAGAACCTGTACGGGTCCCCGCCCTCTCGAGTGAATTTTATCGTCCACCATGTGCTTGAGCCTCTGATAGTACGTCGGTCCCATGAAAATCGCGTGGTCCATCACCCGCCCCGTCATCCCGTTGATCAGTGTCTCGTTTCCGTGGCGTTGATACCCCTTCTTGTGTAACGCGTCGTAAATTCCTTCTTGGTCGTGCGTGGTGTTGAACGCGGTAGCGTCTTTGAGTTCACCGTCGAAACACCCAACTTTCCCGGAGATACACTCCAACAACTGACCGATGGTCATGCGTGAAGGGATCGCGTGCGGGTTGATGATAATGTCCGGTGTCATACCCGTCTGCATGGAGAAGGGCATGTCCTCTTGCGTGTACGTCATTCCGATCGTACCTTTTTGTCCGTGTCGAGCGCTGTTTCCGCACCAGACGGATCGCATGTTCCGACGCACGTGTACGATACCTGTGCGTACCGTCACACAATGAACGGTTCCCGAAAAGACAGGCCTCGACACGTCGTGGTCGGAAACCAACGGGGTCATGCAATCGGTAACCAACGGACGATACCCGCCACCGTGGTGGGTTTTTTTCATGTCCAAGTTCTTACCGGCGTGCAGTGCGAGTTGTTGAACGTCATTTGCAAAAATGCGCGTCCATACGTTGTTGTCGGTCATAATGCCTTTTAAAAGAGCCCCGCTGTGATGCGCCGATAGTCGGAAACACCATTCCGGAAGACGAGTACGGGGTGTTTCTTTTAGAAATTCGGCCAAACACGCGTCCTCGAATATTAACAAGCCGTTTTCCGTGATCTGCGGATAGAGTCCACAACGAACGAGTACCAGCGGATTGATTTGCAATTGAATTATATTTTCCGAAACACAACCGGCGGACGTTGTCCACACGCCGTAAAAGAACAAAAAGTCGACGAAATTCCGTTTATTGGGTACCGGCATCGGAGGTAACGTGTATTTCTCGAGATCGAGAAACCCCTTGTTGCAGTTCTTCAGGTACCGGACGTCCCCCGTGATCTCCTCGGCTTTCACTAGCTCGTAACTCGTAACCGCTTTCACGTACATTCGGTGATTCATCGTGGTGCGGAGACTGACACTCGGGCTATTCACTTCGTACATCGTTTCTTGGACGACCGGGTACGCGTGCACTTCGAGAACCGGCTCGTACGCCATTGAGTTCGTTTCGGGGTCGAGCGTCAGGACCGGTTCCCCAAGACGGACGCAATCGACCGGTACCCACCCGCGAAGAAGCGTCAGGAATTCGTGGTCCGGTGTGTAACAAAACTTGTCTCCGATGGTCGGGATCTTTGTCTTGCGTACGCGCACTTTCACCATACTCGAACCGCTCTCGGTGGTGGTGATCATGGTCTTGTCGATGATACCGTCCTCGTTGTGGCGTGCGATAGTGCTCACATCACGCTTATCGTCGGTGTGTAGAACCGTTTTCCCGATGAGAACGTCGTTCCCGTCGATCGCGACACCCGGAGACACTAGTCCGTCGTCTTCCAGCTTGTCGTAATGCGCGAGACGCATTCCGCTACACTCGGTATGATCGGAACCCCAGTGTTCCTTTTGAGACGATTTGAGCTCGTCCTTGTACGTTCGATAAAACACACTTCGAAAAAGTCCACGATCGATAGAACTCTGGTTCATAATGATAGAGTCCTCCTGATTGAACCCGCCGTAACACGCGATGGCCACGATTGCGTTTTGTCCGGACGGTAGGTCGTTTACGTTTAAAAAGTCGCTCGCGGCAGTTTGGACGAGCGGTTTCTGTGGATACGTGAGTACGTGCGACAGTGTGTCGAACCTCTCCTGGTAGTTTAGCGCGTACATCCCGATGGCCTGTTTCCCCATGGCTGACTGGTACGTGTTCCGGGGACTCTGATTGTGGTCGGGGAACGGAATCGTAGACGCACACACTCCGAGAATCATAGCCGGATTGATTTCGCAATGGGTGTACTTTAAGGTACCTTTCTCAAGGTCATGAACGAACATCGCTATAAGCAGGTTCTCTTCTTCGTCCGAGTCGACAATCTCGACAATACCGTTCACCAGCAAAGACATAAAAGAACCGGTCTTGGACTTGTCCTGGGAGAACTCCTCGTAGACCAGTTTCTGCGAACCGGAGGAGACTACGAATAACGGTCGACAGATGCGCCCCGCGTCCGTATGAACGCGGATTTCGCATTTGGACGTGTCCATCGCAATGCTCGTGTCGAAGGCGACTGTTCCGGACCGCTTGAACTCGCGTAACCGCTCGTACGTCTTGTTAGGGATGTCGGTGGATCCCACGAGGTCGCCGTTTACAAACAGTTTGACGGATTGTGTCAAGTTACTGGTACGCAGAAAATCCTTCAAGTAAGTCGAATTGGTTTGTCTCGAGATACATGCCATCATGGACAGGTTTTTCACAAGACCACACGCTTGCCCCTCGGGAGTCTCCGCCGGACACAGTTTACCCCATTGCGAGTTATGTAGTTGGCGAGGACCCGTCAGTTTTCCGTCTTTTCCGATTGGAGAATTTACGCGCCGAAGATGAGACAACGCGCTCGCGTACGTGAGTCGATTGAGTACTTGCGAAACACCCGTACGAACGTTTTGTGACCCGACTCCCCAATTCCCGGTACTCAGAGAATACTTGATTCCGTTCGTTATGATTTTCGTTTTCAAAATGTGATTGACGTTGAAGATCTTGCCAGCTTTTAGCGACTTGGCACACCCACTGAGAAACTCCTTGTACATGCGTCGAAACAGTTGCCTAAACAGATTGGCTAACAGTTGACCGGACATGTCCACTCGTTTGTTCTTAAAATGGTCTCGATCATCCTCGGGAATCCGATCGTTCCCACAGTCGATGAGCTTCTCGATCATATACACCAGCAACTGTATTTTCCCAGCCTTATTATCGACGTGCGGGAACATTTCTTTAATAAACAGATCGTGTGAGAACGACGCGTAGACCAGTTTCGTCGAAATGAACTCGATCGCGCTTTCCTGGTCATTCACGACAGTTTCATCGAGGCTCGGTAACAGGTCGTTCTTATCGATCGTCTTGAACTGCGACAGAATGTAGTCGCGGTCGCATCCCAATAAGTAGAAGAACACAAAGATTGGTACGTCGCTTTTCGTAAAGGGAGACTGTATACGAATGACACGCTCGTTTACCGAGTTGGGGTGTGTAAGATGCGCCACGAACGTGCTGGTCGACTTGATATCCTGCTCGCGTATACATCGGATTTCCGCGACGTGCGAAAACTTACTCGGTGATTTTTTCTTGAACACGTAGATTTGGTTGTTGTTCATTTTTTCTTGTGCAATGAGCACTTTTTCACACCCGTTGACGATAAAGTACCCTCCCATATCGTGTTCACATTCGTGGTTGTGTTGAACGGTCGTCGATAAGGTCGTTTTTAAATTACACAGTGTTGATAGAAGCATGACTGGCATTTTACACAATAAACAACGATCGAACCTCGTTGTTTCTTCGTCGTTCTCTATAGATATGTCCACAAGAATGGACGTTTGGTACGTCAGGTTTCGTAGTCTTGCTTCGTTCGGGAAAATGGCTCTTGAGACGCCATCTGTCTCGGTATGGGACGGATTGGTGTATTGAATATTCCCAATACACACTCGATATTCTCTATTATCACCGATTATCGCAGTTTCATATTCATTGACGATATTCGGTAGTAACACTTCTATAAAATCATTGTACGAGTTGATGTGTTGATGTACGAGTGACACTTCGCTAAAGAAGGCGTCTACGACTTCCTTCATTTTCTTTTTTTATTATCGTTTCATTTTCTTAAGGTGTTGTTGTTTTTTTTAACGGAAAAGCACGGGAGCTACTTGGGTCCTGGTCATAGAGGGCCTCATGAACCTCTTGGTCAGCACAAACACAATGGCGGAAATAATGGTCACCACCATAGCGTACACAAGGTGCATCTGCGCCACGTTGGCGTTGCTCTTGATGAACTTCTGAATGACCACTTTCACGCTGTCGTTCCAGGCGAGCGCGGCGGCCAGCGCGAACCCGGTGTTAATGCTCTGGACGGAGGAGTTGTAGGTCTCGTCCACCATGGAACGGGCAAGGGCGACGGGGTCGATAGTGTTACCAAAGGCGGCAGCAGGAGCAGGCTTGGGAACGTCACCGTTTGACATTGACATTGTTTATATTCTATATATTTACAAAATAATTTCTTTAAAACCCGCGATACCCTCGCTGGTTTTGTGATCGATGGTGTATGGTATGCCTCTAATGTTTTTTCCGGCCGTCACTTCCTTAAATGCGGCATCCCCAGCCGGTTTGTTCACATCGACATACTCGTACGACACGTCAAGTGACTTCAAATAGTCAAGCATTTTTACCGTGTACCCACATCCCATAGACCCGTATACTGTAAAACGAGATCCTCCACCCGGGTTGTAATCACTTAAACAGTAATTGTATATAATGGTAGCGAATACCATTGCAATAAGCAATGCGATACAACATTTCTTTTCAAACATTTGTATACAATCGTTAAAACATATTAAAAAAAAAGAAGCTTGCGTACTAATTTCGAAAAAAAAAGTATTTCCAAAAAGTATAACAAATGAGCGCATCCGGAGATTCTCACGTCGAGTCTGATATGATGGAAGACCCCGACTTTGAAGGGGAGTCCCTTCACGACATCTTAGAGACGTTCTTTTTAGAGTCTAAAAAAAACCGTAACGTGGTCGATATTCTTCTAGAAATCAAACGAAGCTTAGAGATGCATAACAAGATTATGGTAAAGATGTTGGAGCATCTTCAAGCTTCTACTAAATTAAGCTCTTCGTAAATAAATTCGTCCGGCTTCAACACAGCGATGTTGGCTTTCTTTTTGAAAGTCTTTTTTGAACCGTGTTCTATAGAGATAAACGAATAGTTACATTGGTATTCATCGTCCACGTCCTCCGAATCAATATCGGAATCGTAATCTGGTAATTTTGCATACGATATGTAATTTGCGCATTTTCGATTCATATTTAATTTACACCACAAATTACAAAAAAGATGAAAAAAGTGATATTTGTTATAGTGTCTATCATCGTTTTGTATTATGTGTACGAACGCGCGACCCACGGTGGCTACTTTTTGAATGACGAATCCGCTTTGACGTATCACGAACGGCAAGTGTACGAAGCGAGTCGTATGCACATTTCGGAAACAACACCAACACCAACACCAACACCAACACCAACACCAACACCAACGACCATACAACAAGAACCCACAAACAAGACGGACGCCGAGTGTTGTGTGGGTCATGACGGGATATTAGCGGACATACGCGACGTTCTGGTGTTATGGGATCGACCCGATACGGAACGAGTCGGACTCTACGAACCTCCCAAAGGTGTGTTGCTATACGGTCCTCCAGGTACCGGGAAGACGACGCTCGTCAAACAATTGTGTAAGGAACAGCGTGTGTCCACGACCTGTCTCCGTATCACACCCGATATGATTGAAAACAAATATCAAGGCGAGAGTTTCAAGCTACTCCGCGCGGTGTTCACCGTGGCGAAGAAAATGCAGCCTTGTCTAATCTTCTTTGACGAAATCGACGGAATCATGGCAGGTCGTAACGACCTCGACCAGTCGCACACAAACACTATGAAAACGATGTTCCTAAACGGAATGGACGAAATTGGTGTGTCCAAAGTCCTTGTCGTCGGTGCCACGAACCGTCCGGAAAGCTTGGACGTCGCGCTAATGAGGCGCATGGAGCTCAAATTCGAAATGGGATTCCCTTCGAAAGACGTAAAAGAGTGTTACATGGACACGTTCGATGGACTCGAAACGGAGACCAAAACGTTCGTGTCTGATCGCTTTCAGTCTCTACACGACATGAAAGTCTTTCTCAAATATATAACACGTAGTAAAAATAAAGACCTGGAAACTGCTTATACCAAATTTAAATTGAATTTCAATTTGTAAATGAAGACGCTTGTGTTGAACACAGACGCGACCACCGAACATACGCTCGTGATTGATTACAGTACCGATCACGATTGTATCGTAGATCCGTTCGACGAAGTACTTACCTCGAATAGTACACAAGCGCGTATTCGGTTTACACAGGCTGTTTCGGAGGCGACTATCAAAGAAGAAGGAACTTTCGTCCTTCGTAACGCCGTCTTATTCCAAGGAATTTTAAAAACTGAACAAACCGTGTCCATGACACAACAAAATAACGTGATGATCGGGTACGGTTCGGGGGGCGAGTCCGTCGGACACTACAACTGTTTTGTAGGGAACAACACGAACGTTGTACAAGGACGAAGAAACATTGTAATCGGTCATGAGAATCGTTTACTTTCCGGAACAAACAATATTATTATAGGTCATGACGCGTCGCATTCCGTCTCAATGAACGACACACTCGTCATCGGTTCTCTTATCGAAGGAGATTTTGTCAATTTAAGTTTACGCCTGAACGCGTCGGTGGAGGTAACACACGAGTTGAACGTCGGGGAGTTGGTCCAGGCACCGGCATTCACCGACGGGTTTTTGAACATTGCCCGCGGCAACATCGAAACGGGCAACGTGACCATCAGTAGCGAGTTGGTCCAGGCACCGGCATTCACCGACGGGTTTTTGAACATTACACGCGGCAACATTGAAACGGGCAACGTGACCATCAGTAGCGAGTCTGTCCAAGCACCGGCATTCACCGACGGGTTCTTGAA
>Ga0209284_10002034_pt1 | contig 28804 bp, 25 predicted proteins | sample FRY03_FD_187211 | JGI IMG/M metagenome (GOLD analysis project Ga0209284, IMG submission 187211) | Freshwater microbial communities from Lake Fryxell liftoff mats and glacier meltwater in Antarctica - FRY-03 (SPAdes) (version 2) | ecosystem: Environmental > Aquatic > Freshwater > Ice > Glacier...
AATAGAATCTAAACTTTTAAAGAATTTTTGCAATTTCTGCATTTACAAATTCCAAAAAGCGTTCATCCTCTGCTGTAAAAGGGTCTATGGTGTTCGAATCGATATCAATCTGACCAATATTTAGGCCATTTACAAATAACGGAACTACGATTTCTGCTTTTACGGTAATGCTACAAGCGATATAATTATCTTGAGCCGTAACATCGGGCACCACAAAATTCTGATTGCTTAAGGCTACTTGTCCGCAAATACCTTTCCCGAACGGGATGATGGTATGGTCTGTTGGTTCACCAGCGTAAGGGCCTAATTTTAGCTCGTTTTTATCGCCGTTTTTAAAATAAAAACCTACCCAATTATAATAAGTAACATTTTTTTTGAGTAGTTCGCAAATCTGTTGCAAACGTTCATCAATAGTTAAAGTGTTATGATTTAGAGTATTGAGAACTTCGGTTTTTAATTTATCAAACATGATTTTAATGTAAATTAGGAAGTTCAAAAATCGATTTTTTTCTTGAAAAATAACAAAACAAAATCATTAAATATTCGTTAATAATGAGCAATACTTAAAGAGTAGTTTATAAATTTAGTAAATTTGCTTCGTGAAAAAAGTTTTTCAAAAAATAATGTCCATTTCTCTAGCACTTTTGCTATTGGTTTCTACTACCTCTTGGAAAGTAGAAAAGCATTATTGTTTGGGACATCTTATTGACATTTCATTTTTTACACCCGCCGATGGTTGTGGTATGGAAATGGAAACTTACAAAGATGATGCTACGACCTTGCAGAATGAAAACTCATGCTGTGCAGATGTTACTATTTTGATGCAGGGACAAGATGATTTAGCACTTTCCTACAATGATTTTACAATAGACCAACAGCAATTTTTTATTGCTTTTGCATATTCTTATTTTGATAATTTACAAACTGAAACCTTTCAGACTGTAAAATACAATTATTATCCTCCACCCGTTATCGTCAAAGACCTACAGCTGTTTGACGAGGTTTTTCTTATTTAAATACTAATAGATTTTTTAACTTATGATACTCTTGGTAGGCTAAGTTTATTTTGCGTTTACAGCAAATTATTAAAATTTAATTAGACTTTAGAATGACATATATTTATAACATTTCAGGGATGACCTGTGGTGGCTGCGTAGCCTCCGTTGAGGAAAAACTATCCAAAATTATGGGTGTAAATTCTGTTTCTGTTGATTTGGCAACTGCCGAGGCTATAATAGAAATGGCAAGGCATCTTTCCATAAAACAATTACAGGAGGCTTTAAAACTTAAATACGAGATTACTGAAAAAGAAATTTCTGATACTCAAAACCATCAAGAAGTGCTGCCAATTGAAGATAAATCTAAAATAGAGCAATTAAAACCTTTGTTCCTAATTTTAGGATATTTATCAATGGCTGTAGTACTTCTGAATTACAAAGAAGGAAGTTTAAATGATGCCATGCTCGATTTTATGGGACTTTTTTACATCGTTTTTAGCTTTTTTAAGTTTCTAGATTTAAAAGGATTTCCAGAAAGTTTCCGAATGTACGATCCTTTGGCAAAAGCCATTCCTGTTTATGGGAGCATTTATCCTTTTATTGAAGTGGCATTAGGAATTCTTTTCTTAATGCGAATTCAAATTCCGTTTGCTTTGATTATTACTGTTATTATTTTGGGAATTACAACGTTGGGCGTAACCAAAACACTTTTAGACAAAAAAAGTATTCGCTGTGCTTGTTTAGGAACTTCCCTAAAACTACCAATGACCGAAGCTACTTTTATAGAAAATGCGATTATGCTAATTATGGCAACGGCCATGTTAATCCAAATATATAGTTAGATGCAAACTCAAAAATTTAAACTTATATTCGGATGTTTCTTCTTTTATAGCTTTGTTATTTTTTCGCAGGAAAAAGTGGAAGGAACCGTCAAAGGAATAAGTAATGAAAATAAGCAAATTGGACTATCTGGAGCTAGTGTGTACTGGATGAACTCTCAATTAGGTGTCGTTACCAATGCAAAAGGAGATTTTTCTATTCCATTTACAGGCGAATATAACAGCTTAATCATCAGTTATGTAGGTTTTGAGTCGGATACCTTAACAATTAATGAACCAAAGAAAATAACACATATTTTAAAAGCTTCGAATGAATTAAGGGAAGTAGTGGTGCAACAAAAACGTGGTGCGCTTCAAAAATCTTTTTTTACGCCACAAAATGTGGTTACCATAAATAGTGAAGAATTGTTAAAGGCCGCCTGTTGCAACCTGTCAGAAAGTTTTGAAACCAATCCCACCATCGATGTAAACTTTTCGGATGCCCTTACAGGAAACAAGCAAATTCAAATGTTGGGTTTAACGAGTCCATATTTAATGATTACGCAAGAAAATCTGCCCATGGTTCGTGGTGCTTCACAAGCTTACGGACTTTCGTTTACCCCCGGAACTTGGGTAGAAAGCATTCAGATTACCAAAGGAGCAGGTAGTGTGGTTAATGGCTACGAGAGTATTTCTGGTCAAATTAATACCGAATTGGTAAAGCCTTTAACCGATAAAGAAATTTTTGTAAATGGTTATGCCAATCAAAATGGGCGATTAGAACTCAATACGCATGTGAATACCAAGTTATCAGACAAGCTAAGTACGGGTTTGTATATTCATGGCAATCAACGCAGGATAAAAGAAGACCTTAACGACGACGGATTTTTAGACGCGCCTTTAATGGATCAAATTAATATTATGAACCGTTGGCAATATCAAAATACAGAAAAAGGATGTATAAGCTTTTTTAATGTTCGGTTTTTAAATGATGAAAAACAAGTTGGTCAGGTTGATTTTAATCCTCTTACAGACAGGGTAGATAATAACCCAGCATTTGGTATAAATAATAATGTTCTATCTAATCAATGGGGTAGTGAGATTGATACACGCCGTTTTGATACCTCCTTAAAATTAGGGTATGTTTTTCCTAATCTACCGTTCCAAAGTATGGGTCTTCAGGCTTCCTATAGTTTGCACAAGCAAGATTCTTATTTTGGTTTTAATCAATATAATATCAACCATGAAAGTTTGTATTCTAATTTATTGTTCAATTCTATTATTGGCGATACTCAAAATAAGTTTAAAACAGGACTTACATTTGCCTATGACGGCTATCAAGAATTAGTGAATTTTGACAACTTTGATCGGGTAGATAAATCAGCTGGTGCATTTTTTGAGTACAGCTATGAAAACTTAGAAAAAGTGAGTCTAACTGCAGGTTTGCGAGTGGATACGCATAACAGATTAGGGACTTTTATCACCCCTAGATTCCATATTCGTTACACCCCTTGGGAAAATGCAAGTTTAAGAGGGTCTTTTGGGCGTGGTAAAAGAGCGGCTAATATTTTTGCAGAAAATCAGCAATTTTTTGGATCTTCACGACAGTTGCAAATTTTAGATACGGATGGCGATATTTACGGATTACAGCCAGAGGACGCATGGAATTATGGCGTAAGTTTTTTACAAGGATTTATATTTTTAGAGCGTAAAGGAAACATTACGATGGACTTTTATAAAACGGACTTTGTAAATCAAATAGTAGTTGATTGGGAAAATCCTAATGAAATAGCCTTCTATAATTTAGACGGGAAAAGTTTTGCTAATAGTTTTCAGGTTGAGGTAAATCACGAAATTTTGCCTAACTTAGAGCTTAGAGCTGCTTATAAATATTATGATGTGCAAACAGATTATAGAAGTGGCAGATTACAGAAGCCTTTACAAGCTCAAAACAGGTATTTTGCCAATGTTGGTTACATAACGCCTTTAAAAGATAATGGGTCGCAATGGCGTTTTGATTATACCATACACACGCAAGGAAGGCAGCGTTTGCCAAGTACATCATCAAATCCTGTTCAGTATAGGTTGCCCGATTTTGCCAATCCTTACAGTATTATGAATGCGCAGCTAACAAAGGTCTTTTCTGATACTTTTGAGTTTTATTTGGGTGGAGAAAACCTAAGTGATGTTACACAAAATAATCCTGTTTTGGAAGCCGACAACCCTTTTGGTGCAAATTTTGATACTAGTGTTGTGTTTGCGCCAATAATGGGAAGAATGTTTTATGTGGGGTTTAGGTTTAAGCTTTGAGAATTAGGTCGAAAAGTCAAATGTCAAATGTCTGAAAATAGAGAAGAGAAAAAAGAGAAGAGAATAGAAGTCAGGATTAAAAAAATAAATAACAAAAAAGCTTAAAGGTTAAAGCCCTAAGCACGTAATTATGAAAAAAACATTTTTAACAGTATTAGTCATCTTGGCAGCAACAGTTACTTATGCACAAGAGAAAAACAAGAAAATATCATTTGATGTAAACGGTAAATGTAATATGTGTAAAGAGAGGATTGAAAAGGCTGCACTTGGTGTTAAAGGCGTAAAGTTTGCTACTTGGGATATTCCAACGCATCAATTATCAGTAATTATGGATGAGCGTAAAACTGATTTTATGAAAATAAAAACAGCCATTATAGCTGTTGGTCATGACACCAAAGAGTTAAAAGCCACCGATGAAGTTTATGAAAGCTTACATGAATGCTGTAAATATCGTGAAGATAATTCGGATGATGGAATGAAACACTAATTTTGGCTCTTGGCTTTAAGCAATAAGCTAAAGACCAAATTTTTATTTTACGAAACGCTCCAATTAAAGTTGGGGCGTTTTATATTTTTAAACAAATGATAACTAATAGGCTTCAGCCTCGATTTGCAAGTCATAATTTTTTATGAATTAAAAAATTATGATTTTTAGTCATTAAAATTTGCTTTGATTTTGTTTAAATGGTAGGGTAAAATTACAACTGAATAGTTTTATCGGCGTTGACCTACTTTTCTACATAGAAATAAGTTTCCTTTTTCTATTTGTCATCATAGGTTACAATGCCTTGATGCTTATTATTCTGTAAGTAGTTTAAGAGAGAAAAATCACCACCACAGAATAGATTATGCGTGGCAACAAAACTTAGCGTCGCAATTTGCCATTCAATACCAACAAAGGTGAAAAGTGAGATGGCGCAAATTAGCACGATTAAAAAAGGCATTAACGCTACTATTTTAAATTCTGCCAAATTAATCACAGATTTATCAGAAATAGTTGCGAAATAGAACTTTTTAAGATTGGCAAAATATGAGATATTCTTAGCTCCAATGAGCTGATAGCCTAAAGCGTGCAACAACTCGTGTACTGGAATAAATATCAATACCAAACCGATTCCTAATAGGCAAAAAAGAATGGCTTCAAGAATAGCAATATCATCTCTTAAGATATGAAGCGTTAAAAAATAGGATAAAAAAGGAATAGGAATGATAAGGCAGACTAAATAAATATTAAAGAACAAGCCTTTACTTTTATTCTGTTCATTTAAAAAGGCTAACAACTCAAAGTGGTTCAATTTTTCTAAAAAAATATAACCACTTTTTTCTAAATCTGCTGGATGAATTTTCATTATTTTAAATTATTTTGGTAAAAAGTATTATTATCAACAAGTACGTTAGGGATGTTTTAGTTATTTTTTTATGCTATTATTACCCATAAAAATTTAAATACTAACTTAAAAAATAAAGTTCAATTGTAGTATTTTTTCTCATTTGATTGAGACATCGAGTTCTAGCTTAACACGAAACGATATAAAAACAAAAACGCTCCAATTTTTGTTGGAGCGTTTTTTATAATTTGCAATAGAATAATTGCCTGTCCGTGCTACGGATTACATCATCCCTGGCATTCCACCACCCATTCCTGGGCCGGCAGATGCTTCTTCTTTAATGTCAATTAAAGCGCATTCGGTTGTTAAGATCATTCCAGCAACTGAGGCAGCATTTTCTAAAGCCACTCTCGTTACTTTTTTAGGATCAATAATACCTGCTTTCATCATATCTGTATAAACTTCGGCTTTGGCATCATAACCAAAATCACCTTTACCTTCTAAAACTTTAGAAACTACTACAGAACCTTCGCCACCAGCATTCTCAACGATGGTACGTAATGGTGCTTCTATAGCTCGTGCTACAATTTGCATTCCGGTTTCTTCGTCTGCATTTTCACCTTTTAAATTTAAAAGTGCAGCTTTAGCGCGTACTAATGCGACCCCACCACCAGCAACAATACCTTCTTCAACCGCAGCTCTTGTGGCATGTAAAGCATCATCAACACGGTCTTTTTTCTCTTTCATTTCCACTTCAGAGGCAGCACCAACATATAATACCGCAACACCACCAGCTAATTTAGCCAAACGCTCTTGCAATTTTTCTTTGTCGTAATCAGAAGTTGTTGACTCTATTTGAGCCTTAATTTGATTAACTCTATTTTTGATATCTTTTGCGTTACCAGAACCGTTAACAAGCGTTGTATTGTCTTTATCAATAGAAATTTTTTCACAAGTGCCTAATAGGTCTAAAGAAGCATTTTCTAATGAGAAACCTCTTTCTTCAGAAATAACAGTTCCTCCAGTTAAAATTGCGATATCTTCAAGCATAGCTTTACGTCTATCACCAAATCCTGGGGCTTTAACAGCTGCAATTTTTAAAGAACCTCTTAATTTATTGACTACTAAAGTAGCCAATGCTTCACCATCAACATCTTCTGCAATAATTAAAAGTGGTTTTCCTGACTGGGCAACTGGTTCTAAAACTGGAAGTAAATCTTTCATAGAAGAAATCTTCTTATCAAATAGCAAGATATAAGGATTTTCTAATTCAGCAACCATTTTTTCTGAGTCGGTTACGAAGTAAGGAGAAATATAACCTCTGTCAAACTGCATACCTTCAACAACATCAACATAAGTATCTGTTCCTTTAGCTTCTTCAACAGTAATAACTCCTTCTTTACCTACTTTACCAAAGGCCTTAGCGATTAAATCGCCAATAGTTTCGTCGTTATTTGCAGAAATGGAAGCCACTTGTTTAATTTTATCAGAAGAGTCGCCTACTTTTTTAGCTTGTTTTGCAAGATCTGCAACAATTGCTTCAACGGCTTTATCTATACCTCTTTTTAAATCCATCGGATTTGCACCTGCAGCAACGTTTTTTAAGCCTTCTTTAACGATAGCTTGTGCTAAAACGGTAGCGGTTGTGGTACCGTCACCAGCTAAATCATTGGTTTTAGAAGCTACTTCTTTAACCATTTGCGCACCCATATTTTCTAAAGGATCTGCTAATTCTATTTCTTTAGCTACTGTAACCCCATCTTTTGTTACAACTGGTGCGCCAAAAGATTTACTTATAATTACGTTTCTACCTTTTGGACCTAGTGTCACTTTTACTGCATTTGCCAACGCGTCAACCCCTCTTTTGAGTCCGTCACGTGCATCTATATCAAATTTAATATCTTTTGCCATGTTGAATTATTATTTTTTATGTCATTCCCGCAAAGGCGGGAATCTGTTTGATTAATCTTAGATTTTTCTTAAAAGGATTCCCGTCTTAACAGGAATGATAAAAACTAGCTTATATTATCGCCAAAATATCGCTCTCACGCATCATTAAAAAGTCAGTACCTTCTAATTTAATTTCGGTGCCAGCATATTTTCCGTAAAGCACAGTATCTCCAATTTTCACGGTAACTTTTTCGTCTTTCGTGCCAGGTCCTACTGCAACTACTTTGCCTTTTTGTGGTTTTTCTTTTGCAGTATCTGGGATATAAAGTCCAGAAGCAGTTTTTGTTTCCGCTGCCATTGGTTCAATAAGTACTCTGTCTGCCAATGGTTTAATATTAACTTTAGCCATATAATTAAATTTTATAAAGATTTTTTTATTTGTTCCTTTTTATATGGCAGAAATTATGCCATTACTTTTTTACTGACACATTGTGAAAATAAAAATGCCAGCTTGTCATTGAAGCTGGCATTTTCATTATAAATAGGTCTTTATTAAGTTATTCCGAGTCTGGAAGTGACGTCTCTTCTGTTGCACTTGGAACTGATTCTGGTAACGCATCAGGCAATGTGTTCTGGATTTCGTTGCCATTTAACAATTTAGAATCCGCTTGCGTATAATTGTCTTTTAAGGCTATGTTTGATAAAAGAATTAAAACAATCAGTAAGGTTGCTAAAGTCCAAGTGCTTTTATCTAAAAAGTCTCCGGTTTTTTTAACGCCGCCCGCAACTTGTGTTCCACCACCACCAAATGAAGAGGATAACCCACCGCCTTTAGGGTTCTGTACCATGATGACTAACATTAATAATAAACTTACAATGATGATAAGAATTAAGAATATGGTAAATGTGCTCATTTATTTTCTTTTTGTATTTTCTGTACTGCATTTATTTGGGATGCAAAGAAACTACTTTTTTCTGGATATTTCAAACTTAAAATTTTGAAAGCCTGTATCGCTTTTTTATATTTTTTTTGTTCTAAATAAACCTTAGCTAGCGTTGCTGTCATCAACTCATTCTTGTCAATTTTTACAGACTCGTCAATTGCTATAATAGGAATGTCTTTATTAGGGACTATTTTAGGGTTGTTTTTTATAAATTGATCAATAAGGTCTAATTTTTTCTTTTTAAGATCTGTTTCCTTTGGTGAAATAAGCGCTGCTTCTACTGGGTTTTCTATTTGGATGGGCTTTACTTCCTCTCTAATAATAGGGTTTTTAGCTACTAATTGCATCCACTCTAAAAAAGAATATTTTTCTTTTTTATCAAATGACAAGGGACTTCCAATTTCTAGGTTGATTTCTTCTAGTTTTTTTGCCGCAATTTCTTCGTCTATTTTCGGATCTTTTGATGTAAACAAAGCAGGATCTAAAATTTGTTCTGCTTCTTTAATATTTTGTGGTAGTGCATTATCTTGTATGAATTCTTCTAAGAGTAATTCTTTTTTCTCGTCAGAAACGGTAGTGTTAAAAAAAATTTCTTTCTCTTTTAAGGCCAATGATTTTCCAGAAATTCTTTCGGCAATGCTATTCTGTAAAAATTCTTCGGAGGTAATAAAATCAAACAAAACCTCTCTATCTGCGGTGTAGGCTGCTGTATTTTTTAGTGCGCTATTGTATTTAAAGCTATTTAAATTTTTTAAGCCTTTTAATTGAATGGCTCTTGCAGCTTGGAAATATGGGAATTCATCCAGAATATCATCAAGCTGATTGGTTTGTATGGGCGAGACTACCTTTTCAGGATACTGTAATAAGTATGTAAAGTCAGAAACATTCATAGTACCTTACCAATTGGCTAATGATTCATTAAAAATATCTTGAGTGATGCGTTCAAAAATTTCCTCTAAGGCAGCTACTTTAACTGTATTAAATTGTGCATTTGCAGGATAATCAAAAAAGAATGAAAAAGGTTTTTCAAAATCTTGATCTTCTTTGGTTCTATTAAAAAAGCGCACATTTACCCGCATGGATATTCTGTTTTGCGCAGCGGTTTGTTCTGCCGTCGCCGTCATAGGTGTAATCCTGAACTCGGTAATTTCTCCTTCATACAACAAATCGCCATTACCTGTGGTTAAAGATAAACTAGTTTGGTTTAAAATTAATTCTTGTAAGGCTTGTGTAAAATCTCGATCCAAACCGGGTTCAAAGGTAGAACCAGGACTTTGAGTTGCATAATTTTGGAAAAGTTGAACCTCAAAGTTTTTTGCAGTGCCCACATCACCATCGTTAAATTTATAGATCCAGCAACTAGACAAATTAAAGGTAACTAGTAGCAGTAGGATTGTTTTTTTTAGGGTCATTTTTTTAATTTTTCTAATTGTGTGTCTAATGTCGAAAGTCCGATGTCAAAAGTTAAATGTCAAAGGACTTGAATAACAACTTTTTCTTCTTATAAATTTTATACTTCTAATTTTGTACTTTCAATAATAATGCAAATTTTAGATTTCTGACTTTCGACTTTCCGACTTACAGATCGTACTGTTTAATTTTACGATAAAGTGTTCGTTCCGAAATACCTAATTCGGAGGCAGCAGCTTTTCGTTTTCCCTTATTGCGTTCCAGAGATTTTGTGATTAATTCTATCTCCTTTTCTTGTAAAGATAAGGTTTCTTCTATTTCTATTTCTTCTGCGAAATGGTATTTGTCTTCTGCTGAAGGTTTGTTATAGCTTTTTTCTGCAGCTGGGTTTGGCAAACGAAGCATTTTGTTCATCTCTTCTTCCTCCTGCGTAAATTCTTCATCGTCTTTATCTCCGTATATTTTACGAATTAAATTCTCGTTTTCTTCTTGAACCTTTCCTGTGTCGTTATTCTTGAGTAATTCTAAGGTCAATTTTTTTACATCGTTTAAATCGGCCTTCATGTCAAACAAGATTTTATACAAAATTTCTCTTTCGTTGCTAAAATCACCTTCGCTTTTTTGTTTGCCAATAACGGCTGGTAAATTAGAATCAGCGGCATTTGGTAAATAACTAGCTAGGGTAGAAAGCGAAATATTTCTTTTTTCCTCCAAGACTGACACTTGTTCTGCGATATTGCGTAACTGGCGAATATTGCCAGGCCACCTGTATTTTAGTAACAATTCAACCGCATCATCATCCAGTCTAATGGTAGGCATTTTATATTTCTGACCAAAATCAGATGCAAATTTTCGGAATAACAAATGAATATCTTCTTTGCGTTCTCGCAAGGGCGGGATACCAATTTCTACCGTACTTAGCCTGTAATATAAGTCTTCTCTGAATTTTTCTTTTTTAATCGCCTCAAACATATTTACGTTCGTGGCGGCAACGATACGCACATTAGTTTTTTGTACTTGTGAGGAACCAACTTTTAAAAACTCGCCGTTTTCTAGCACTCGCAGCAAACGAACTTGAGTAGTTAACGGTAATTCGCCTACTTCATCTAAAAAAATGGTACCACCATCGGTGACTTCAAAATAACCACTACGGGTATTGGTTGCACCCGTAAAAGCACCTTTTTCATGTCCGAATAATTCGCTATCAATAGTACCTTCGGGAATTGCACCACAGTTTACCGCAATATATTTTGCGTGTTTTCTATGGGATAAAGCGTGAATTATCTTAGGAATAGCTTCCTTACCAACTCCGCTTTCTCCAGTTACTAAAACAGATATATCGGTAGGTGAAACCTGAATAGCTTTTTCGATGGCCCGATTTAATTTTAAATCATTACCAATAATTTCAAAACGTTGTTTTATTGCCTGAACTTTATCCATACGCCCCTTAGCCCACAAAGGGGGAATTGAATGCTTTTCGAACAATGTTCGGAAAACTTGATTTTTTAATTATAATTCTATTCATCCTCTATCTATAATGTATTAAACTTCTTCCTCTCGGCGGGGTTGGGGGGTTCGGGCTTTTCCAATCAACGTCGCGCTCGTACAATCCGTTATTTCTACTGTTACAAAATCCCCTACTTTGTAATGTTCTTTAGGGAAAACCACAACTGCATTTTGTGAGTTTCTGCCCATCCAATCTGCATCTGATTTTTTCGAAGGCCCTTCAATTAAAACTTCTTCAATTTTCCCTAGATGTTCTTTGGTTCTAAAATGTCCGCTCTCGCGCTGAACAGCTATAATTTCGGCCAGTCTTCTTTTTTTAGTTTCTTCTGGCACATCATCTTCCAGTTTTCGAGCCGCCATAGTGCCTGGTCTTTCGGAATAAGAGTACATGTACCCAAAATCGTACTTTACTTTTCTCAAAACATCAAGCGTTGCTTTGTGGTCTTCTTCCGTCTCCGTGGGGAAACCCGAAATCATATCTTGCGAAATGGCACAGTCAGGAATAATTTTACGAATATTTTCAATCAATTTCAAATACTCTTCAATAGTATGTAATCGGTTCATTTCTTTTAGAATCCGGTTACTTCCGCTTTGTACGGGTAAATGAATGTGGTTGCAAATATTTTTATGTTTGGCTACGATTTCAATCACATCGAGCGTCATATCTTGCGGGTTAGAGGTAGAAAAACGAACCCGCATTTTCGGGAATGCTTTCGCTACCATATCTAACAAAGTAGAAAAATTAACCGCCGTAGCTTTTTGCATTTCCGTGGCGTTGACAAACTCCTTTTTAAGTCCGCCACCATACCATAAATAACTATCAACATTTTGACCTAATAAAGATATTTCTTTGAAATTTTTATCGGATAGGTCTTGTATTTCTTGTAAAATGGACTGTGGTTCTCTGCTGCGTTCTCTACCTCTGGTAAAAGGCACAACGCAAAAAGTACACATATTGTCGCACCCACGGGTAATAGAGACAAAGGCACTTACGCCGTTGGTATTTAAACGAACAGGACTAATATCGCCGTAGGTTTCATCTTTTGATAAAATAACATTTACAGCATCGCGACCTTCATCAATCTCTTGAATTAAATTGGGTAAATCTTTATAAGCATCTGGCCCAACGACCATATCCACAATTTTTTCTTCTTCTAAAAATTTACTTTTTAAGCGTTCTGCCATGCAGCCCAAAACCCCTACTTTTAAGTGTGGACGTGTTTTTTTAATAGCGTTAAATTTTTCTAAGCGCTTACGAACTGTCAATTCTGCCTTTTCACGGATAGAGCAGGTATTTATGAGGACTAAATCTGCTTCTTCTAATTCTTGCGTGGTATCAAAACCTTCCTTGGCAAGGATAGCCGCAACAATTTCGCTATCCGAAAAATTCATAGCGCAGCCATAACTTTCAATATATAATTTACGGTTATTTCCTAGCGATTTCTTTAGTACGAGCGTTTGCCCTTGTAATGCTTCATCAATAATTTTCTCGGCCATGGAATGCGATTAACAATCAAAAAATTTATTAGTAGGCAAAGATAGTATTTTTACTGGCGTTCTGTCAAAGTGTCAGTTAAAATTTAGCAAAATTTGTGATGATTACCAAATTACTGATTTTTGCTTAAAACTTTAAAAGAAAGCGTAATTTAGTTTTTATGTTGGATAGAAGTGATGCTCAAAAAAATAAAAAAAGATGGCCGACCAAAGCTGTTATGAGTCAGATTTATGAAAAAAGTTTGTGGGGTGGTGCGGAGTACGATTTTTATTCTGGTGATGGTTCCCACGATGTGCAAATTGTGAATCCATATATTGCCTTTGTAAAAGATTTTTTAATAGGATTTGAAAGTCCGATTGCGGTCTGTGATTTGGGCTGTGGTGATTTTAATGTGGGACATCAATTAGTGAACTGCACCAAAGCGTATTTTGCGATTGATATTGTAGCCGATTTAATAGAAAGGAATAAGGCAATATATAAAAATGAAAATTTGATTTTTCAATGTTTAGATATTTGTAAAGACCACTTGCCAAAGTCAGATTGTGCTCTGGTGCGCCAAGTAATGCAGCATTTATCTAATTCTGAAATAATAGAGTTGTTGTTAAAATTGAAAAATTTCAAATATATAATCGTGACAGAACATCTTCCAATACTCCAATTTAAGGCTAACTTAGACCTAGTTACTGGCCAGGGAAACCGATTAAAAATCAAAAGTGGCGTAGTTTTAACAGAAGCTCCCTTTTACTTTAAACCTTTGGAAGAAAAGCATCTTTTAACCCTAAAAATCGATGCTAAAAGTGTTATTAAAACTATACTATATAAGATTTATTAGTGCATAAATAGGATGAATTCGGGTAAGGGATTTAAAAAGAAAAATAGTAAGAGAGTTAAATAGTTAAGAAAGGTATTTTTTTGTTATGCTATTTTTTAAAATTAAAAATTTAGGAGTTTGTAAACAGACTCTAAATATATTTGTGCAGATTTTTTTATTTTTTCACGCAACCAAAACTAACTTTAAGCATCTATTTAATAAGCAATTAAATAAATCTCAAATGAAAAACGTAATTTTTCTATTTTTAAGTATTTTAAACTTAGGATTAGTTTCTTGCACTGATGACGACGATAGCAAATATGCGGACTATCAAGTAGCCATTCCCCTAACCATTTCTAAGGCAGAGTTTAAAAAGGGTGGAAAGGTTTTAGCCCCAAAATTTATCGAAGAATCGGGTAAAATGTATACCTATAAAAAATACATATTTATCAATGATAAATCTCAAGGGATTCATATTATTGACAATAGAAATCCGAAATTCCCAAAGAAAATCGCTTACATCCAAATTCCTGGTAATGTGGATATTTCGGTTAAAAATGATCTTCTATATGCCGATAGTCTAACAGATTTATTGGTAATTGATATATCAAACATTGATAATATTAGGGTGGTAAACCGTTTAGAAAACGTATTAAACGGATATGTTGTATGGCCTATGGACGTTGATATTTATGATTATAATACCTTAAACGGCATAGATTACGAAAATGAAATTCTGGTTGGTTGGAAAACAGTTACCGAGCGAAGATTAATATCCGAAGTTCAGGATCGTTTATGGGGTTGGGGCAATGAATTTTCACTTTCGAATATGGCGAGTAGTTCTGATGCCGCGACTGTTGGTCAAGGAGGCTCTATGGCACGTTTTAAAATAGTAGAAGATTATTTATATGCGGTAGATGATAATTTTATCAATATTTTCAATATTCAAGATGCTAAAAATCCTAAAGCATTAGAACCAGTATTTGCAGGGTTTCAAATAGAAACGATATTTAATTTAGGCGAAAATTTATTTTTAGGAAGTAGAATAGGCATGTATATCTATAACATTTCTAATCCTGCCATGCCTAGTTTGGTTTCAGAATTTAGTCATGGGACCGCTTGTGATCCTGTAGTTGCTGATGAAAATTATGCCTATGTAACCTTACGAGGTGGCAATGCTTGTGGTGCCGCGGAAAGTGAGTTGTTAATCATAGATATTAAAGATTTAGCGAACCCAACCTTATTAAAATCTTACCCTATGGATGGACCTTATGGATTGGGAATTAAAAACAATATGATTTTTGTTTGTGATGGCGATTCAGGTTTAAAAGTTTATGATAAAACAGATGTGATGAATTTAAAACCGTTGAATCATTTTAAAAATATTATCACTTTTGATGTAATTCCGCTAGAAAATAGTTTGCTCATGGTAGGGGATGAAATGTTGTTTCAATACGAGTATTTAGAAAATAAAATTAATTTACTCAGTTCTTTATCGTTAAAATAAAAGCTTAAACCAATTGGTTTTTAAAGAGAGCACGCTGATTTTAAGCGTGTTTTTTTATGACTGATTCACAGGTTTTTACACCTATATATAAAGGATATCCTTTAAAATAAAAAAAATCATATACTTTTGTACCACCAAAAACTAGTTAATGGCAAAGAATTTAGTAATCGTAGAGTCACCAGCAAAAGCAAAAACTATTGAGAAATTTTTAGGGAAAGACTTCAAGGTTGAGTCCAGCTTCGGTCATATTGCCGATTTGCCATCCAAAGAACTTGGAGTGGACGTTGAGAATAATTTTAAAGCCAAATATATTGTAAGTAAAGACAAAACGGCTTTAGTAAAAAAATTAAAAGACTTAGCTGATAAAGCAGAAACTATATGGCTTGCGAGTGATGAAGATCGCGAGGGAGAAGCTATTTCTTGGCATTTAGAGCAAGAGTTAGGTTTAGAGAAATCGAAAACTAAACGGATTGTTTTTAACAGTATTACAAAATCTGCTATTTTAAAAGCGATAGAAAATCCAAGAGAAATAAATTACGATTTGGTCAATGCGCAACAAGCAAGGCGTGTGCTGGATAGGTTAGTGGGTTATGAGCTTTCGCCTGTACTTTGGAAAAAAATAAAACCTGGATTATCTGCGGGTAGAGTACAATCTGTAGCTGTGCGCTTAATTGTAGAAAGAGAACGTGATATTGATGGTTTTAAAACAGAGGCATCTTACAAAATAACAGCTCAATTTAAAACTAGCGAAGACGGTGCTTTCTCTGCCAGATTAAATAAAACATTTTCATCACAAAAAGAAGCAGAAGCCTTTTTAAAGAAGAATATGAATGCCGATTTTGCGGTTGCCTATTTAGACAAAAAACCAGCAAAAAAATCGCCAGCAGCGCCCTTTACTACCTCTACTTTGCAACAAGAAGCTTCTCGAAAATTATATTTTTCGGTAAGCAGAACCATGCAAGTGGCACAACGTTTGTATGAAGCAGGTTTAATTACCTATATGAGAACCGATAGTGTCAACTTATCTAAAGAAGCTTTAGACGCTGCAAAAGACGCCATCGTTGAAAATTACGGTAAAGCATATAGCAATACACGTAATTTTAAAGGCAAAAGCAAAGGCGCACAAGAAGCACATGAAGCCATTCGCCCTACTGATATGAGACTGCAAAATGTTTCTTTAGAACGCGATCAAGAAAAATTATATGAACTCATCTGGAAACGTACTTTAGCTTCACAAATGAGTGATGCCGAATTAGAACGTACCAATGTGAAAATTAGTTGTACAGGTCATAATGAAGAATTTACCGCTAGTGGTGAGGTGATAAAGTTTGATGGTTTCTTAAAAGTATATATGGAAGATCTTGATGATGAAGATCTTTCAGAGGAGCAAGAAGGCATGTTGCCTGCAATGAAAGAAGGTGAGACTTTAAAAAATAATTATATTAAGGCAACAGAGCGTTTTTCAAGACCCCCATATCGCTATACAGAAGCATCTTTAGTAAAAAAATTAGAAGAATTAGGTATTGGTCGACCATCAACCTACGCGCCAACAATTTCTACGGTGCAGAATAGAGGTTATGTAGAAAAAGGCTCTATTGAAGGCGTAGAACGCAAATACACCCAATTAGTACTGGAAAAAAATGCTATAAAGACTAATAATTTAATCGAAAACGTAGGTTCTGATAAGGGAAAATTAGTACCAACAGATATCGGGATGATTGTTACTGACTTTTTAGTGAGTCATTTTTCTGGTATTATGGAATATAATTTTACCGCTAAGGTTGAAGAAGATTTTGATGATATAGCCGAAGGAAAAGAAGATTGGCAGAAAGTGATGAAGAACTTTTATAAAGATTTTCATACAAAAGTGTTAGATGTAGAAGAAAATGCAGATAGAGCAAGTGGCGAACGAATTTTAGGTATAGATCCAAAAACAGGCAGACAAGTGTTAGTCCGTTTGGGTAGGTTTGGGCCTATGGTACAAATTGGCACATCCGAAGAAGAAGAAAAACCAACTTTTGCGAGTTTGCTGCCGGACCAATCCCTGAACACTATTACTTTTGATGAGGCGCTGGAGCTTTTTACATTACCGAGAACTCTTGGTATGTATAAGGGAGAAGAAATACTAGCTAACGTGGGTCGGTTTGGGCCTTATGTAAAATTTGGGGAAAAGTTTATTTCTATTGAAAATGGCGTAAGCGCATTTGATATCGATTTAGATAGTGCTGTAGAACTCATTGTAGCCAAAGAAAAAGCAGATGCGCCAATATCTACTTACGAAAATAAAGAAGTTACCAAAGGCACAGGTCGTTTTGGGCCTTTTATAAAATGGAATGGCATGTTTATCAATATCAGCAAAAAGTATGATTATGATAAATTATCAAAAGAAGATATTGTGGAGCTTATCGAATCAAAAAAACAAAAAGAAATCGATAAAGTAGTTCAAAACTGGAAAGAAGAAGGCATTACCATTGAAAAGGCCAGATGGGGAAGGCATACTATTTTAAAAGGAAAAATTAAAGTAGAATTGTCTAAAGAAGTCGATGCAACAAAAATCACTTTAGAACAAGCTCAAAAAATGATTGAAGCTAAAACGCCAAAGAAGAAAGTTGCGGCAAAGTCAAAAGGCAAAGCTAAAAAGTAGTTAGTTATCAACATTTCAGTATAAAAGTTAAGTTCAAAAATAGTATGAAATAATAAGTACAAAGTATTAAGTAAAAAAAACGAAATTAGAAACACGAAAAGTTCAAGTTTTAAATATTAAGTTGATTAAAATATAGTACGTAGTATCATAAACTTAAAACCTGAAACGAACCCAAAACCCAGTAACCAGAATTCAACAACCAAAACCCAACACCAAAAATGGCCTTCGATTTTTTAGTTCCTGTTAATGATCAAGTGCTTGCACAATGCGAAATGTTAACGCCGCAAGCCTTAGGAAATAAAATTCATAAACACACAGAAGATGATGGCTTGCCTGTGCTCGCTAATGCCTCTTTTGCTATCATCGGCGTAAACGAGTCAAGAAATGCTTTCGAGAAGAAATCTGAAAAGTTAAATCTATCCGCAATTAGGCTTCAGTTGTACAAATTAATGATGGGGAACTGGAATGGAACCATTATAGATTTAGGCGATATTGAGGAAGGCGAACAAGTTGCAGACACTTATTTTGTAGTTAAAGAAATTATCAAAGAACTTTTAGAAGAAAATATTGTTGCGATAGTAATTGGCGCAACTCAAGATATTACTTATCCAACGTACCGCGCTTTCGATGGTTTTCGTAATATGGTGAATTTAGTTTCAGTAGATAGTAGGTTTGATTTTGGCGAAAAAGACGAACTTATTTCTTCGCATTCCTATATGAGTAAGATTATTACAGAAAAGCCCACCAACCTTTTTAATTTCTCTAACCTAGGCTACCAAAGTTATTTTTGTGCCCAAGAAGAAATTGATTTAATGGATCGTTTATTTTTTGATGCCTATAGATTAGGAGAAATAGCTACAAATATTGCCTTAGCCGAGCCTGTGCTAAGAGATGCTAATGTTGTTAGTATAGATCTTAGGGCTATCAGAGCCAGTGAAATTTCTATGTCAGAAAATTTTTCACCTAATGGATTCTCAGGGAAAGAAATTTGCGCAATAGCTAGATATGCGGGTATCAGTGATAAGGTAAATGTATTTGGAGTTTATGAAGCAGAAAATACACCACAGGCCTACCAAATAGTAGCTCAGATTATATGGTATTTTATTGAAGGACATAATTATAGAATCATAGAATCTCCATTTATAAAGTCAGAAGATTTCACTAAGTTTATAGTGACAACCGATGCGGAAGATTTAATCTATTATAAAAGTAATCTTACCAGCCGGTGGTGGGTAGAAGTACCAACAGTTTTAACTTCACATAATAAATCAAATTCCCCGGCGTTATTACCTTGCACCGAGCAAGATTATTTAGATGCTTGTAATCAAATAATACCAGAGCGTTGGTTTAAAGCTTATAAAAAGGGCTTTAATTAATTAAAAAAAATCAAAGTAAAACACAATTAATACAATAAAATATTTAAAACATAGTTTAGACAGTAATGTAAATGTTTTTAAAATACAAAATTAAGTCTTAATCGAAATTTAACCGAAAGTATGAAGAAGCTATTGTTATCATCTATAGCGTTTGCGTTTTTACTCAGCAGTTGTGGGTCTAAAACAAAAGGAGAACTAGTTGGAGTGCAAGGTAAAAAATGGTATCCAGAAAAGCCTTATGGTATGGAACTAATTCCTCAAGGATCCTTTATTATGGGTAAGAGTGAAGAAGACCAAGCCGCTGTTTTCAATGCGCCAACCAAAACTGTTACGGTACCCTCCTTTTATATGGACGATACTGAAATTACCAACAGTGAGTACAGACAATTTGTAGAATGGGTTCGCGATTCTATCGTAAGAACCAAACTCGCTATTTTGGCAGACGAACTGGGTTTAGGCCCAGCTGATGGTGGTATTGGTGATTATGCGTTCAAAGATGCTGATACGACAAAATTATCTGCTTATGATAAATATATGATAGATAATTATGCAGGAATGGGCGAAACAGGCTACGAAGGCCGCGCACTAAATCTTGATGAAAATCTAATTTGGGATACCTCAGAATATCCAGATGAGTACTATGTTGAGGTGATGGACAAACTATATGTTTCTGAAGAAGAGTCCTATAATGGGCAACGCACCATTGATGTAACCCAATTAAAATATAAGTATTCTTGGATGGATATCGAAGCTGCCGCTCGTGCAAAAGGAAAAGGCAGTAGAAAAGATTTTATCAAACAAGAAAAATTAGAAATTTACCCTGATACTACGGTGTGGATTAAAGATTTTGAATATTCATACAACGAACCCATGCACAACGATTACTTCTGGCATGATGCCTACAGTGAATATCCCGTAGTTGGGGTTAGCTGGAAACAAGCCAAAGCGTTTTGTAATTGGAGAACTAAATTTAAGAATGACGATCAAAAATCCAAAGGAAAACAATTTGTAAATCAATTTAGATTACCAACGGAGGCAGAATGGGAATATGCAGCAAGAGGTGGTATCGAAGGGGGAACCTATCCTTGGGGTGGCCCTTATATAATAAGCGATACAGGTTGCTTTATGGCAAACTTTAAACCACAACGTGGAGATTATGCAGCCGACACCGCATTATATACTGTAGAAGCAAAATCATTTGAGCCTAACGATTATAACTTATACAATATGGCTGGTAATGTTTCTGAATGGACAGACTCTAGCTACGATCCTAACTCTTACGAGTATGTATCTACCATGAGCCCAAATGGTGGTTCTCGCCAGAATACAAGAAAAGTAATTCGTGGTGGGTCTTGGAAAGATGTTGCCTACTTTTTACAAGTGAGTACTAGAGATTATGAATACCAAGACTCTGTTCGTAGCTATATAGGTTTTAGAACGGTACAAGATTATATGGGCGTAGGAGAAAACAAGCCTTTAAACAGACCTTAAAAAATTATAGTTTCAAGAAAAATATCAAGTAAAATCGAATTAAATTAAAACCAAATCCTTATTTTTATTATCCTTAAATTAAATTACAATTATTATGGCACAATCAAAAGCATCAAAAAAAATATTTAACATGGCCTACGGCCTTGGCGCATCAATCGTTATTATCGGTGCACTCTTCAAAATTTTACACTGGGAACTAGGGCCTTTAAATGGTGGAATATTATTAGCCATTGGTCTTATTACCGAAGCACTTATTTTTGCAATCAGTGCATTCGAACCTATTGAAGATGAATACGATTGGTCTTTAGTGTATCCTGAATTATCCGGTGTAGAAGGCATGGCAAGATTAAATGCTAATGCTGAAACTCAACAGGCAGAATCATCTTTATCTAAAAAATTAGATGATTTATTAAAAGAAGCTGGTGTTGATGCTAGCTTAATGGAAAGTTTAGGAACAAGTATTAGAAATTTTGAGGGTGCTGCAAAAGGTATCGCTCCTACGGTAGATGCCATGCAATCGACACGCAAATATTCTGACGAAATGGTACAAGCTGCTGCGCAAATGGAATCATTAAACAGTCTTTACAAAGTACAATTAGAAAGTGCTAGCAGACAAGCTTCTATTAACGAAGAAGTGGTTCAGAATTCTACCGCTTTAAAAGATCAAATGGCGTCATTGTCGACGAACCTATCTTCTTTAAATGGAGTTTACGGTGGTATGTTGTCAGCAATGAATAGAAACTAATTAGTAGTGCTATTTATAAACTTAAACCAAATTAATTAGAAAAAATGGCGTCAGGAAAACAATCTCCAAGGCAGAAAATGATAAACTTAATGTATCTAGTTTTTATTTGTATGCTTGCTTTAAACATGAGTAAAGAAGTTCTAGCGGCATTCGGCATTATGAATGTAAAGTTAGAAGCTTCGAACGCAAAAACAGGAGAAAACAACTTAGCATTCCTTTCAGGTCTTGAAATAAAGGCTGATGAAGATGCCGCTAAATATGCTGAGGACTTTAAAAAAGGTCAGAAAGTACAGCAGTTATCTCAAGAGTATTATGAGTATTTAGAAAATCTTAAAAATGAAATGCTAAAAGGCGTTGAGGATCCAACAGATTATCAAGTAATGGATAAATCGGACTATTTAGATCAAAAATTCTTTAGTGGCGATAACCTAGGCGAAGGCGGTAAAGAATTCATGAAAAGAATTAAAGATTATCGTGCTCAAGTATCTGATTTGGTCCCAGCAAGATTAAAAGAATCAGTAATTGCCAGATTTGAAACTGGTGATGCTAATGGTAAAGTTTTAAAAAGCGATGATACAAAGCAAGATTGGATAAATTATCATTATGAAGGTTTTCCTCTAATTGCTTCTTTGACTAAATTAACCGCCTTACAGGCTGATATTAAATCAACCGAGGAAGATGCCTTAAAAGCAATGTTAGAAGGTAACTTGACAAATCAAGTTTCTTTGGCAAATTTTAAAACATCACTTTTTGGTTCTAAATCTGCATTCTATTCTGGTGAAAAATATGATGGTAAAATTATCATTAGTAAAACAGATGAGACTTCTATTCCAGTAAGAGCTGATTTAAAACTTGATGGTAGAAAATTAGCTGAAGGGTCTGATTACAAAATAGAAGCTGGCGGTGTTAAAATGCTTATTGGGGCAGGAAATCCTGGAGACCATTTAATTGAAGGAACTTTATTCTTTATGCAAGATGGTAAAGAGATTCCTGTAGTAGTTAAAAATTCATTTGCAACCATCTCTAAACCAAGTGCCGCTTTAATTGCAGCTGATAAAATGAATGTGGTATATCGCGGAGTTTCAAACCCTATGTCTATATCAATTCCTGGAATTCCTGATAATAACGTAAATGCATCGGCATCTGGTTTATCTAAGGTTTCTGGCAGCAAATATTTAATGAACCCAGGTACTGGTAGAACAGTCACTATTACTGCTTCAGGTAAATTACCAGATGGCCAAACAGTTTCGTCTAATTCTGAGTTCAGAATTAAAGATATCCCAAGACCTAATGGTTCTATTAGAGGAGAAACCAACACGGCTAAAATGCCAAGAACTAACTTAGAAATTTCAACGGTTGGTGCTATTTTAGAAGATTTCGATTTTGATTTAAATCTTGCCGTAAGTGGTTTCAAATTTAAAGTACCTGGTGAGCCAACTGTAGTAGTTAACGGGGATAAATTAAATGCAGCTGCTAAATCGGCTTTAAAAAGAGCAGGTCGTGGCGATGCGGTACAAATCTTTGATATCGAAGCATACATAACAAATAACAAAACTTATAAGTTAAAGAAAGTTTCGCCAGTGGTGGTAGAGCTTACCAACTAGAAGTAAAATTCATGGAAATTAGTCGCAAATCTTTATAAGATCATTAAAACGATTTGTGGCAAATTTCGGTAAAGGTGTAAAATAAATAAATTTTTAAAAATGAGTTGGAAGGATGTTTTATTAATTAGTGTGGTAACTTTATTGCCAGTTTCTATGATGGCGCAGGCAAATATATTAAATGCCAAATTGCCAAGTGAAGTAGGAAAAAAAACCGATGCACAAACTCAAAGTGATGCTGCCGGTCCTTTAAGGTATGGTTACGTAGATGATAGAGATATTTTATGGTCTAAAACCATATGGGAAGTGATCGATTTAGATGAACGTGTTAATTTTCCGTTATATTATCCAATTGATACGGTTAGTATAGGTTCTGACAGAAGGTCATTGTATGACGTTTTGATTAGAAACATAAAGAATGGAACTATAAAAGATATCTATATTGATTCCTATTTCACAGAGAAAAGAGAGTTCTCTGCCTTGAAAGCAACCATGCAAAAAATTGATACCACAGATTTTGGTTATGAGCAATATAATGCTGGTGAACAAATTTCTCCTGAGTACATCAATAAAAGAGATTTAACTGCGGCAGATATAGAAGAATACCTAATTAAAGGAATTTGGTATTTTGATAAGCGTCAGGGAGAATTAAAATACCGCTTATTGGGAATCGCTCCAAGAGCTCCAGATGTGAATTTTATTGATGATGAATCTATGGATCAAGAAGAGAATAAAGTAGCTTTATTTTGGGTTTGGTATCCAGCAGCCAGACAGGTGCTTCACGAGGCTAAAGTATTTAACCAGAGAAATTCGGCACAACCTATATCTTTTGATATGCTATTGAATGCCAGACGGTTTGAAGCAACTATCTATAAAGAAGATAATGTTTTTGGTGATCGAGAAATTAAAGATTACATTTCTGATAACGCACTTTTTCAATTGTTAGAATCGAATAGAATTAAAGAAACTATTCGAGATAAAGAACAAGATATGTGGAATTATTAAACTAAAGATTTCCAATTCAGAAATAAAATTGAAGTCCTAGCCAAATTGGTTAGGACTTTTTTTATACTATTTATTTACCTTTACGGCATGATAGATTATGTAGTAGTAGGCTTAGGTTTGGCAGGTATCGCCTTTTGCGAACAATTAGAAGCAAATGGCAAAACATTTCAAGTAATCTCTGATGCCTCGCAAACCTCTTCGGTTGTGGCTGGAGGCTTATATAACCCCGTTATTTTAAAACGATTCACATTAGCTTGGAATGCTAAAGAACAACTAGAGGCAGCCTTGCCCTTTTATCAAAATATAGAAGAAAAACTAAACATTAAAATTGATTATAAAATTCCTGTTTTAAGACGATTTGCAGCTGTAGAAGAACAAAATTTATGGTTTGAAGCCACAGATAAACCACATTTAGCCTATTTTTTATCTCCTAAAATATTGAAAAATACCAACCCAAATATTGAGGCTAGTTTCGGCTATGGTGAAGTTTTATACACAGGCTGGATTGATACTAAATTACTTTTAAAATCCTACAAAGAGTATCTTCTCAACAAGCAGCAACTTACCCTTGAAACCTTTGATTTTGAAAGGCTACAAATTGAAGATGGTTGTATTGCCTATAAAGAATTAAAAGCCAGACAAATAGTATTTGCAACAGGTTTTGGGCTCCATCAAAATCCCTATTTTTCGTACCTGCCGCTTAATGGTACTAAAGGAGAGCTTTTAACCATAAAAGCACCTGATTTAAAAGAAAATAAGGTTATAAAAACATCAGTTTTTATAATTCCGTTGGGGAACGATTTATACCGCGTAGGCGCTACCTACAAATGGAAAGATAAAACCAATATACCAACACAGGAATCGAAAGATGAACTTTTAGAAAAATTAAACAGAATTTTAAAGTGTGATTACGAGGTTATAGATCACCTGGCCGGAATTCGACCAACGGTAGCAGACCGCAAACCATTGGTGGGCACTCATCCCAAACACCATCGAGTGCATGTTTTAAACGGATTAGGATCTCGTGGAGTTATGATAGGCCCTTTAGCTGCCCAAGGACTTTTCCAATCTATCGAAAATCATAAAGAGTTGCATCCGGAGATGAATATTGCTAGGTTTACGAAGAAGTATCATAAAGGTTAGTAATGTAACAATGTGTAATTTGAAGATGTTCTGTATCTGGAAATGTAACAAATGGCTTCTTTGTGGTGACTGAACGGAGTCGAAGCCTAAGAATACTTGATGTTACTATAACAATGGAAAAAAGCTAAAGTCCAAGCACAAGTTCAAATGGCATTAGTGAAAATTTGTGAAATTATTGTAAAATTTGTTGACTTGAAAATCGATTTACTTTGGTGGCTGAGCAAAGTCGAAGCCTAAGAATGGCTGTTGTAATAATTTGTAATTTGAAAATTCGAGAGTTAATTAAATATAAAAATAAACTAATCAATTAGTGAAAATTCGTGATAATAGTCTCTAAATGTTAAGTTCCAAGTTGATGTAATTATTTCGTTCACTTCATAAACTATGAAACATAAACCTTTTTTAATTCCAACAATCAAACAATCTAAATTTCACTTAATATTATCTGCATCAGGATCATAGTTCACAAAAAAGTTAATCCAAATATTTCTAGCTATTCTCATAATAATAGGCATAAGGAGGATCAAAATTCCGATAATCGCCATAAAGCTAGTAATCAGGGAAGCCCCTAGAAACACAGATGAAATGATAAAAGCAGCAACGGCAAGCGCAACACCAATGCCATAACTAACATACATGGCACCGAAGAAAAAAGAGGGTTCTATTTTATATTTTGTGTTACAGTGTGAACAACGCTCGTGCATTTTGTAAATTTGACCCAAATTATAAGGGTTTTTATTCAGATACATGCTTTCACTATGGCATTTAGGACAAGTTCCTGTTAAAATGCTATAGAGTTTGTTTCCTTTTTTTAACATTTGCAAAAGTTTTGACAAAAGTAAGATTTTACTAAGGTTTACAATCTAAACGAAGTTACAAATCTTTTATTAGTTATAGCTGAAAATAGCACAAAGTATTGGTATGAAAAATACGAAATTAGAAATACGAAGTACGAAAAGTCAAGTAGATAGAGCGTAGAAAAGATAAAGAATAGAGAGAAAAGAAAAAAGATAAGAGAAAATTAAGCAAATAACAACGAGCTACGAAAAACGAAAAACCACCAACTATTAACTAAAAACAATCAAAGAACCAGCATTAAGCAACCTTGAGCCTCAACTCGAAACCTGAAACATTTTAAGAACAACAAAAAAGAATAATAAACATCATTATAAAAAATGTTAAACATACATAACCTCTCAGTATCTTTTAACGGAGAGTATTTATTTGAAGAAATTTCATTCCGTTTAAATTCTGGCGACAGGGTAGGGCTTATTGGTAAAAATGGGGCAGGAAAATCTACCTTATTAAAATTACTTTCTAAAGAAATGCAGGCCGATACAGGCGTAATTGCCTCTGATAAAGAAGTACAAATAGGTTTTTTAAAACAAGATTTAGATTTTGAACAGGGTAGAACTGTTTTAGAAGAAGCGTATCAAGCATTTGAAGAAATAAAATCTCTAGAATTACAACTAGATTATATCAACCATCAATTAGCGGAACGTACCGATTACGAAAGTGATGGGTACACCAAGTTGATGGAAGATTTAAGTGATATTACGCACCGATACGAAATTGTGGGAGGTTATAATTACCAAGGCGAAACAGAAAAAATTCTACAAGGTTTAGGCTTTAAACGGGAGGATTTTGACAAATTTACCGATACCTTTTCGGGTGGATGGCGTATGCGTATAGAATTAGCCAAACTTCTTTTACAAAATAACGATGTTTTATTGCTAGATGAGCCAACCAACCATTTAGATATTGAATCGATTATATGGCTGGAGCAATTTTTAAGAAATAGTAACAGTGCCATCGCCATTGTATCGCATGATAAAATGTTTTTAGATAACGTTACCAATAGAACTATAGAAATTTCTCTGGGTAGAATTTACGATTATAATAAACCCTATTCCCAGTTTTTAATACTTAGACAAGAAATAAAAGAACAACAATTAAGTGCTCAAAAAAATCAAGAAAAGCAAATTCAACAAACAGAAAAGTTAATCGAAAAGTTTAGAGCAAAAGCTTCTAAAGCATCCATGGCACAGTCGCTCATTAAAAAATTAGATAAATTAGATAGGATTGAAGTAGATGAAGATGATAATAGTGTGATGAACTTGCGTTTTCCGATTTCTGTGACTCCAGGTAAAGTAGTTGTTGAAATAGAGAACCTCTCGAAGCATTATGGTAAAAATGAAGTTTTAAATCATATAGATTTACTCATTGAGCGCGACAGTAAAACGGCTTTCGTAGGCCAAAACGGACAAGGGAAGTCAACGCTCGCCAAAATAGTGGTAGGCGAATTAGAGCATCAAGGAAAATTAAAGTTAGGACATAATGTGCAAATAGGCTACTTCGCGCAAAATCAAGCAGAATATCTTGATGGCAATAAAACCATTTTAGATACCATGATTGATGCGGCTAATGAAAAGAATAGAAGCAAAGTTCGCGATATTTTAGGCTCCTTTTTATTTAGGGGCGATGAGGTAGATAAATATGTAAAAGTACTATCTGGTGGAGAACGAAACCGATTGGCACTCGCTAAAATGCTGTTACAACCTTTTAATGTTTTAGTGATGGATGAACCTACCAATCACTTAGATATTAAATCTAAAAACGTATTAAAACAAGCATTACAAAGTTTTGAAGGCACCCTTGTTTTGGTTTCGCACGATAGGGATTTCTTACAAGGACTCACCAATAAAGTCTATGAATTTAAAGATGGCGATATTAGAGAGTATCTGGGTGATATAGATTTTTATTTAGACCAGCGCAAAGTGGAGGACTTTAGAGAAATTGAGAAAAAACAGCCAAATACCACACAAAAGGTCAAGAAAGTAGTGGTAGAAATTAATTATGAAGATCAAAAAAAATTAAAAGCCCTTCACAACAAGCTTAGCAATATCGAAAGTAGTATTGCGCAACTTGAAAAAGAAATAGTGAAAATAGATCACGATTTACTCCATAATTACGAGCAAGCTATAGCAAAGCCTAACTTTTTTGAACTGTATGAAAAGAAGAAAAAATCACTTAAAAATTATATGGAAGAGTGGGAAGAACTTACCCTCAAATTAGAAGATTTGTTATAGTTTATTTAGAAAGTATTATCGAATATGCATTAAAAGTAATAGTTTTTGACTAGGATAGCGATAAAAATCTAACTTTCAAGAGAGGTTTTAATTCCATTTATGTGAATAGTGAAACAAAGACAGTAAAAACCAAATTAAAAGAATTAGTAAAGGCGAATAAACAACTTGATGGCATGGTCCTAAAAGAGCTTGGGCAGTTAGCAAGCTTAGAAATATTTCAAATTCAGAATAATGGCTTGAACTCTTTTGAAGATTTCAACACCATTAAAACACACAGCCTTTTAGTGTTTGATTTTGATAAATAAAAAGTAAATATTCTCCTAAAATTTAAAGTTATCAATACCATTAATACCAGAATAGTGGATACTAAATTTGAGGGTGAAAATGATATTTAGTTGATTTAGGTTTATTTATTGAGTTAGAAAAGGCTGCTGGTTACAGCCTTTTTTAATTTAATATCGTGAGTTTCATCTTTGAAAACGATTTTTTTTACTATTTCTACTAATTAGTAAATAAATATCACGCTTTTAGCCTTCTTTTTTATTGGAACTCCTTATAATCATTTTAAATTTGCATAGCAATGTAAGTTTTAGGATATGTTTAACAAATCCGCTGTAAACTAATAATATTTTTGCGATAAAAATTGGTTTAGACTAACCTTTAATTAGTTTGCCAACCATCCTGCTTATTCGT
>Ga0209284_10002039_pt1 | contig 28775 bp, 29 predicted proteins | sample FRY03_FD_187211 | JGI IMG/M metagenome (GOLD analysis project Ga0209284, IMG submission 187211) | Freshwater microbial communities from Lake Fryxell liftoff mats and glacier meltwater in Antarctica - FRY-03 (SPAdes) (version 2) | ecosystem: Environmental > Aquatic > Freshwater > Ice > Glacier...
CAGACCCCGCAGACCCCGCAGACCCCGCAGCCGCCCAGCCCGCCGCTCCGGCTCAGCCCGCCGCCCCTGCCGCCCGCAAGCAGGCGCGCGTTCAAGCCGACACCGACGGCGACGGCACCGTTTCCGCAGCCGAACGCACCGCCGCCCGCGAACAAGGCCGCAAAAAAATGCTCGAACGTTTCGACAAGGATGGGGACGGCTCGCTCAACGCCGGTGAACGCAAAGCCGCCGAGGCTGACCGGGAGGCGAAGTTGCTCGAACGCTTCGATGCCGATGGTGACGGCACCCTTTCCGAGGACGAGCGCACCGCCGCCCGAGGCCCGCGCCAGCAAGCCTCCGGCAACCCCGTCGGTCCCGGCACCGCCAAACCACCTCTCCCCGGCAAGAGCAAGGGCGCGCGCAAAGGCCCCGTCAGCCAAGCCCTCCTGAAGAAATTCGACGTCAACGGTGACGGCAAGCTGGACGAAACCGAACGCACGTCGGCCCGGACCGCCCGCCGAAACCGCGGCCGACCCGCGAAAAAATAAGCGACCCGGAGGGCGCGCCCGGCCGCGGGTCCCGCGGCCGGAGCCGGAAGGCTCCGCCCCCCGCGCATCCGTCATCCGGCTTTTCTTGAACGCCGCCGCTGCCAATGAGGTCATAGAAAACTCATCCATTTGTGCTCATGAAATCGCCACTCCTCATCCACGGTCTCTGGCTGGTTCTCGCCGCTGGGGCCTTCGCCGTCGGGCGGTTGACCGTCGGTTCCGGCGCGTCCGCCTCCGGCACGAGCGGTCGCATCTCAGTCGTGACTCCTCCTCCGCCCCCCACCGCCGCCCGTTCAGCCGAGACGGCGGCCGCCGCCAAAGCGGCCGCCCTTTCCGAGGACCCCGCCGCCTGGGCGGCGCGCTTCCGGTCAGCCGATGGCACCATTTCCGCAGACAAGATGACCGAAGCCGTGCGCGAAGCCTTGCGCGATTCCGACCCGGTCAAGTCGATGATGAACTTCTCTCAGCTCATCAAGGAGATGTCGCCGGAAAACGCCTCGGCTGCCTTCAAGACCGTGCGCGAAACCGTCGCGGGCTTCGAATCCATGCGCTTCCTCCCGATGCTGACCTACCAATGGGGCTCGCTGGACGGCACCAAGGCACTGGCTGCCATGAAGGACCTCGGCGGCCGCGACAGCATGTTCAACAGCGCGTCGACCCTGGCGGGATTCGCCAGCAACGACCCCGACGCGGCAAAAAAATGGCTCAGCGAAAACGGCACTCCCGAAAACCGCTGGCTTCTGGACCGCGCCCTCGTCACCGGGCTGGCCCGCAGTGATTTCGCCTCGGCCTCCGCCTATGTCCTGGGCCTGGAGGAAAAGGATCGCGGTGCCTACGTGGAGGTCCTGGCCGAGCAGAAAATCAAGGACGGCATCTCCTCCGCCTCGGAGTGGGCGCTGGGCCTGACCGACCCCTCAATGAAAGCCAGCGCCCTGCAGCGGGTGGCCGACCAGTTCACCCGCCAGGATCCCGGGCAGGCGGCCGCCTGGATCAAGGAGCACGCGAGCGCCGACTACGCCAAGGACGCCGTGGGCACCGTGGCCCGCCAGTTTGCCGAGAAGGATCCAAAGGCCGCCGTGAGCTGGGCCGAAACCCTGCCCGCCGGCACCGCCCAGACCGAGGCCTATGGCCGGGTCTTTCGCGAGTGGGGCCGCAGCGACCCGACCGCCGCCAGCGCAACGCTCAACGCCATGCCCTCAGGACCGGCCCGCGACGAGTCGATCGGCTCGTTCACCCGCAGCATCGCCCGGGAAAGCCCGGAGGACGCCATCACCTGGGCCGCCGCCATCGGCAACGACCAACAGCGGGAACAAACCCAGATCGAGGTCGTGCAACGCTGGCGCGCCACCAATGCCGACGCCGCCACCGAGTGGGCGTCCGCCAATCTGACGCCGGAGGCCCAGCAAAAAGCCAGCGAACCACCCCGCTGGGATCGCGGCGGCGGCGGACCGCCCTTTGGCGGCCCCCGCTGAGCCCGCAGACGCGGGTCAGTTTCCGCCGGAGCGGCCGGAAGCCGGCACGCCGAAAGCCTCCCTCCAGTCGCCCGCCCCCGACGGCCCTTGCAGCACGATTCCCTCCAGCCGAACCACGCTGGCTTCCGCGCTTCTCCGCCCCGCCAGCTGAATCGCCAGCGAAGGCGAGGCGCTCCCGGCTTTCGGACGGGTCAGCCAGCGGAAGGGATCGCCGCTCAGCCGCACCTCCCGCACGGTCCAGCCCGGAGCCAAAGTCTTCGCCCGTCCCCGCGCGTCCGTGAACAAATAAAACGAGTTTTCCGAAATGGCGCTCCACCCGGCCGGGGTTCGCCGCTGGGTCAGCACCGGCCCCCGCACTGACGAAATCACCAGCCCGGGCGGCAGTTCAGCCACTGTGTTCCGGCCGTCCAGCGCCCCCCGCGCCCCTTTGGGAAAAAATTTCCACCCTAGCCGCACATTTCCCCGCCGCCCACCCGAACCTTGTGGCCCATGCACCCATGAATTCCTTGCCTCCCGCCCCTTTCCCGCTAACGGACTCCCCGCCCCTGCCGCCCCGGCCCGCACCGCTCCCCAGCCCGCCGGCCGGAAGCCCTCCTCTCTCATCCACCCGACCACACCCCAGCTCTCATCACCCATGCCCACGGAAACCACGCTGATTCTCTGCAAACCCGATTGCGTCACCAAAAACCTCGTCGGCGACGTGCTCGGCCGCTTCGAGCGTGAAGGATTCCGCCTGCGCGGAGTGAAAATGATGACCCTCAGCAATGCCATCCTGAAAGAACACTACGCCCACATCGCCGACCGGCCGTTCTTCCCCGAAATCGTCACCTTCATGCAAAGCAGCCCGGTCGTCGCGGTCGCCCTCGCAGGCGAAAACGTCATCGCCCGCGTCCGCGAACTGCTCGGCCCCACCGACTCCCGCAAGGCCGAAAAAGGCACGATCCGCGGCGACCTCGGCGTGGACCAGATGGTCAATGTCTGCCACGCCAGCGACAGCCCGGAAGCCGCCGCCGCCGAACTTGAGCGCTTCTTTCACGCCGACGAACTCTTCGCCTGAGCGCACACGGGGCCCCGGCCCCGCACGGCGTCCGGCCGGACGGGCCTCGGACGCCGATGGAATGGTCTCCGGCCTTCCTCACATCCTCCTTTCTTCCCGCCCGATCCTGCGTCTGGTTGGCCGTGCCCCCCGATCCCGGATCGTATTATGACCCTGCCTGACGCCGATGACCAGCGCGCCCTGGAGCGCGCGTTCGCCCTGCTGGAGGAGCCGAGCTTCGCCGCCAAGGCCACCCGCGCCCTGGGCGAACCGGTGGCCCAGGCCATGACACTGCTGCCCGCAGGCTGGTCGGAACGGGTCACCATCGCCACCGAGACCGCCCTCTCCAAAGCGCTCGACGCCGCCGTGCTGACCATGCGCCCGGGCCCCAGGTCCTCCGCCTCCCAGTTCGCCCACAAATTGTTCTCCGGCCTCAGCGGGGCGGCCGGCGGTGCCTTTGGCCTGCCCGCCCTCGCCCTCGAACTGCCGCTCTCGCTCGTCATCATGCTCCGTTCCATTGCCGACATCGCCCGGAGCGAGGGCGAAACCGTGCGCGATCCGGTCACCAAACTCGCCTGCATCGAAGTCCTCGCCCTCGGCGGCGTCGGCGAAACCCGAGACCCCCGCCGCCACGGCTACTACGCCGTGCGGCTGGCCCTCGCGTCAGCCGTGTCCGAAGCCACCCGCTTCGTCGCCCAAAAAGGATTGATCACCCATGGCGCGCCGCCGCTGGTCCGGCTCATCGCCAAGATCGCCGGGCGCCTCAGCGTCCAAGTCACCGAAAAGGCCGCCGCCCAGGCCCTGCCCGTCCTCGGCGCCGCCGGCGGTGCCGCCATCAACCTCATGTTCCTCGACCACTTCCAGGACATGGCCCGCGGCCACTTCGCCATCCGCCGCCTCGAACGCCTCCACGGTCCCGAGGTCATCCGTGCCGCCTACGAGGCCCTGCTCCCGCCGTCCTCCCCCCCGGAAAAACGCCCTGCCTCCAGCCCGCGCACGGCCCTGCCCGAACCACCGGCCGCCTGATCCCCCTCGGTGCCAACCCCAGATCGGCCGCCAACGCGCCGGTGCTTTGTGTCGTCCCCACGGGTGGGGCGTGTCCTCCACCGGCCCACCCCTCCTCCCCCATCGCCCAACACCGTCCCGTCGAGGCATCGGGATGCGTCGGAGGCGACCAAAAATCTGGTTGCGTCTGCAGCCAGCCATGGCAGTCTGTTCCTTTCCGCCTCCAGCCGGGAACGTCCGGTCAAGGTGACTGGAGCCTGGGCCAGGGGGTGGACCGATACCATGACCGACGACATCAAGGCCTTTCAAATGCACGAAGGCGACACCGGAAGCGCGTCCGTGCAGGCCGCCCTGCTCACTCAGCGCATCAACCATCTCACCTCCCACTTCGCCAAACACGCCAAAGATCACGCCTCGCGCCGTGGCCTGCTCAAGATGGTGGCCCAGCGCCGCAAGCACCTCGACTACCTCGCCGCCACTGAACCCGAGCGGTACGCGAAGGTGCGGGACGGCCTGAAGTTGCGCCGCTAGTGCCGGCCGCCACCCACTCATCGTCAGTCGGCGGGCTGCCTGCAGCCCGCTCTTCTGTCGTGGTCACACGTCCATTTCTCCGCCCCGACGGCATGGCTGTTGCAGCCCACCATCGATTCTCATCATTCCTTCCGCTCCCTCGCACCGGGCAGACGTCATCGTCTGCCCATTTTTTTTCCCCTTTCTAGCCCCCAACGAGGTTCGTTGGGAATTTCCAGAAAAACAAAAAGCAAAGTAAACATACACAGTTAGTTACACATGAGTATCCACACCATTACGAGCCAGGTCGGCTCCACCCCCATCGTCTTTGAAACCGGAAAGATGGGCAAACTTGCCGACGGTGCCGTCACCGTCCGCTGCGGCGACACGATCGTCTTCGTCTCGGCGGTTTCCGCCACCTCCCTCAAACCAGGCCAGGACTGGTTCCCGCTGTCGGTTGAATACAAGGAAAAAGCCAGCGCCGCCGGCAGATTTCCAGGCGGTTACTTCAAACGCGAAGGCCGCCCGACTGAGAAGGAAATCATCGTCTGCCGCATGACCGACCGCCCCCTGCGGCCGCTGTTCCCGAAGGATTATTTCTTTGACACCCAAATCATCGCCCTGCTGCTGAGTGCGGACCAAGTCAATGACCCCGACATCCTCAGCATCAACGGTGCCTCCGCCGCCCTCTGCGTGTCGGACATCCCATTCAAGGGCCCGATCGGTGCCGTCCGCGTCGGACGCGTCAACAGCCAGTTCGTGGTCAATCCAACCCAAGACCAACGCGCTGAAAGCGATCTGGACCTTATTTACGTCGGAACGAAAACAGAAGTCGCCATGATCGAAGGCGAAGCCACTGAGTTGCCTGATGAAGAATTCATCAAGGCGCTCCAGTTCGCCCATGAACAAATCCAGCCGCTGATCGCCGCTCAGGAAGAACTGAAGCGCCTCGCCGGCAAGGCCCCGCGCTCGTACAAGCCGCTGACCGTCCGCGAAGAACTGCTCACCATCGCCTACGACGTCGCCGGCAGCCGCATCGAAGACGCCATCTACCGCAAAAGCAAGGTTGAGCGGAATCAGACCGTCGGAGCCCTCAAGGACGAAGTGAAGGCGAAAATCCTCGCCGGTCATCCTGACGCCACCGACTTCGAAGTCAGCCAGGCGTTCGACTACCTGCAGAAAAAAGCGTTCCGCGTCAGCATCCTCGACAAGGGGTCCCGCTGCGACGGCCGCGACAACGCCACCATCCGCCCGCTCTCCGGTGAGGCCGGCGTGCTTCCCCGCGTCCACGGCAGCGCCCTCTTCTCCCGCGGCGAAACCCAGGCCCTGGCCATCGCCACCCTCGCACCGTTCGACGAAAAACAGAACTTCGACAGCTACGCCGGCGGTGAAGACAGCAAGTCGTTCATCCTCCACTACAACTTCCCGCCGTATTCGGTCGGGGAGACCGGCCGCGTCGGCGGCATGAACCGCCGCGAAATCGGCCACGGAAATCTCGCCGAAAGGTCGCTCAAGGCGCTCATTCCCAACGAAAAAGACTTCCCTTACGCCATCCGCATCGTCAGCGAGGTGATGGAGTCCAACGGGTCCACCTCGATGGCCTCGGTCTGCGCGGGCAGCATGGCCCTGTTCAACGCCGGGGTTCCGATGGCCCGTCCGGTCGCCGGCATCTCCTGCGGCTTGGTCACCGAGTTCGACGACAGCGGCTCGATGAAGCGCTACTCCATGCTGCTCGACATCATCGGCAGCGAGGACCACTTCGGCGACATGGACTTCAAACTCTGTGGCACCACCGAAGGCATCACCGGCTACCAGCTTGACCTCAAGCTGCCCGGAATCCCGCTCAGCCTGCTCGAAGAGGCGATCCGCAAAACCCGCGACGCCCGCATGAAGGTGATCGACGTGATGAACGCCTCGATCGCCGCCCCGGCGAAACAGCTCAGCCCCTACGCCCCGAAGATCGCCGTCACCAGCATCCCGCCCGACCGCATCGGCGAACTCATCGGCCCCGGCGGCAAAAACATCAAGGCCCTCCAGGCCGAGACCGGCACCGACGTCAGCATCCAGGACGATGGCACCGTGCACATCTACTCGACCAGCCAGCCCGGCCTCGACGCCGCCCTGCGCAAAATCCGCAACATGTTTGCGGAAATCGAGATCGGCACCACCTACGAAGGCCGCGTCGTCAGCACGACCAACTTCGGTGCCTTCATGGAAGTCCTGCCCGGCCGTGACGGCCTCATCCACGTCTCCGAACTGGCCGACTTCCGCGTCAATAACGTCGAAGACGTCGTCCGCGTCGGCGACATCGTCGCCGCCGTCTGCGTCGGCGTCGACGAGAAGGGCCGCGTGAAAATGAGCCGCAAGGCCTACCTGCGCGAGCAGGAGAAGAAGGCCGCCGCCAACGCCAACGCCAACGCCAACGCCAACGCCAACGCCAACGCCCCGGCCCCGGCCCCGGCCCCGGCTCCGGCTCCGGCGTCGGAAGCCCCCGTCCAGGAGTAATCCAGCGGGTCCATCCATCCATCGAACGATCCCTGATCGTTCTCCGGGAAAGCGCCAAGGCCACCTTGGCGCTTTCTTTTTACCTTGGACCAGCGACGCCCCCCGGTGCCTATCCTGGAGCAAGGCCAGCGAGCCTCCGGGATCGGCAACCGGCCACCCCCGATCCCCTGCCGACCACCGACCGATCATTCACTTTTTTATCCCGCACCCCCGCCGCAACCGCGGCCTCGAATTTTCTGGCCGAGGCCGCGCTCCCGCCCGATGGTCGCCACTCGATCATGACCCTGTTCCGCCCCCACCTGCTCGCTGCTTCGCTGCTCGGTTGCGCCACCCTCGGTGCGGCCTCGGCGGAGATCGCTTTCAACCCAGGCGACACGATTCTCTTTTACGGCAACGCCATGGTCGAGCGGCTGCTCGAGCACGGGGAGCTGGAGGCGCGGGTGCAGCTCGCACAGCCGGAGAAAAACCTGCACTTTCGCAGCCTGGCGTGGACGGGCGATGAAGTCGCCAACCGCCAGCGGGCCGAGGGGTACGCGGCCCACCTCAAGGAGCTGCTGGAGGCCTGGCCGGCGCGGGTTGTCGTCGTCGGCTACGGCGCGAATGAATCGTTTGCAGGCGAGGCGGGGGTGCCGGCGTTTCGCACGGCGCTGGCGGGTCATCTGGACCAGCTCGCGCGGCGGCATCCGGGCGCGACGTTTGTTTTGCTCTCGCCGATCACGACCGAGGGGGACGCCGACCGCACCGCCGTGGTGAAGCTCTATGCGGACGTGATCGCCGACGCCGCGAGGGAGCGCGGCACCCGCTTCGTCGACCTCTTCGCGGCCAGCGCAGCGGCCGATGCCGCCAGCGATCCGCCGCTGACCGTCAATGGGATTCACCTGAATGACGACGGCGCCCGGGCCCTCGCCCCGGTCATCGCCACGGCGCTGGCCGGGGAGGCGGCGGCGCAGGCGGAGGCCCCCCGGATCAAGGAGGTGGCCGCGGCCGCCTCCCAGCTGGCCTATTATGTGGCGGAAGTCGTGCGGCCGAAAAACGGCATTTTGTATTACGGCCAGCGCAAGCGGGCCGAGGAGCGCGCGGCGGAGATCCCGCTGTACATGGAGCGCATCGACAAGGCCGACGCCCTCGTGCACAAGATCGCGGGCACCCCCGGTGCACAGTTTGCCGACGCCCCGTTCATCGCCCTCACGCCCCCGCCCCCGCCGCCCGAGGGCGGTCCGACCGGCAACGTCGGCCGGGTCAAATCGCCCGCCGAAACCCAGGCCGAATTCAAGGTCGCGGACGGCTTTGCGGCCAATCTGTTCGCCTCCGAAGAGCAGTTTCCCGAGCTGCGAGCCCCGGTGCAGACCGCCTTCGACGCCCGCGGACGGCTCTGGGTCGTGACCATGCCGAGCTTTCCCCACACCATTCCGGGACAACCGCAGGAGGACCGGATCATCGTGCTCGAGGACACCGACCGCGACGGCCGGGCCGATACCTGCACGACTTTCGCCGACGGTCTCGACGCGCTCGACGGCATCGCCTTCACCGACCAGGGCGTGCTCCTCAGCGAACAGTCGCGCCACTGGCTGATGCACGACACCGATGGCGACGGCCGCGCCGACACCAAAACCGAGACACTGCGCGGGCTTGATGTCACCGATTCGCATCACGGCGGCATGATCGCGGCCGACCCGGTCGGCGGCGTGTGGTTTTCCGACGGTGTCTTCCACCGGTCGCAGTTTGAAACCCCCTTCGGGGTGCACCGCGGATTCGATTCCTCAACCTACCGGCTGGACCCGCGGACCGGCCGGATCGAGACCGAGTGGCAAAGCATCACGCCCAACCCGTGGCGCGTGACCTTCGACCGCACCGGCAACGTCTTTCAGATGTACGGAGACGGCCTCGTCCTCGACGGCCTTCCGCTCACCTGGACGCCGCTGGGCGTCTACCATCCGTTCGCCCATGCGCAGACCGTCGGCTACGGCAAGGGCAGCGCCGCGGCGAGCGTTTCCAGCCCGAACTTCCCCGACGCCTTCCAGCAGGGCATGGCCTCGGCCTCCTGCATCGGGCCGTACGCCGTCTCGCTCACCCAATACGACTTCTCCCAGGGCACGGTGCGCGGCCATGGACGGCTCGATGTGATCACCTCGCCCAACCCCGCGTTCCGTCCAGTGGATGTCAACTTCGGACTGGACGGCGCGCTCTACGTCTCGGATTTCGCCAGCACGATCATCGGCCACGCCCAGCATCCGATGCGCGACCCGCGGTGGAACCACACGAAAGGCCGGATCTGGCGGATCATCCACACCGGCAAGCCGGTGGTGAAGGACTGGCCAACCATTGAAGGTGCCGGGATGGACGCACTCTGCGGGCTGCTCGCGCATCCCCAGGACCTCGTGCGACAGCACGCGCGCATCGAATTGCGCAGGCGGGGGCGGCCGGCTCTCGCCGCCGTGGAGGCATGGGCCGCCGCGCGGAATGGCGATGACCAGGCGGTGCTGGAGGCGCTGTTCGTCGGCGAGGGGCTCGGCGAGACGCGGCCCGCCCTGCTGAGCACGCTGCTGGACTCATCCTCGCCGCTCCATCGGGCCGCCGCGGTTCATCTGGCGCGGCTGCAGGCCGCCCGCCTGCCGGATGTGGCCGCGCTGCTCGCCCCCCTGGCCGCCGATCCTCATCCGCGGGTGCGCATGGAAGTCGTCGACGCCATCGCGCACCTGCGCGCCGCCGTTCCGCACATCGAGCAACTCACGCCGCTTTTCCAAGCCGAAGCGAACGCGAGCGTAAAGCAGATGCTCGCCGACCTCTCCCACGGCACCGCGCCGCGCCTCGGCAGCAGTGTGCCGGTCCTGGAAATGCCCGCCGGTTCCCGTCTGGAGAAATGGAGCGACCTCGGCGGCGGACGGCACCGCACGTTCATCCGCAGCCAGGCCGCCCAGCCGGCCCTGCTCGCCCTGCGCCACAGCTTTCTCGATGTCGATCTCAACGGCGTCCAGGTGCTCTCGTTCAACTCCCAGTGGAGCAGCGAGCAGCAGACCCGGATGCCGCTCCAGCCCGGCCTGAACACGCTGGAAATCCAGTACCGCCAGCTCCACGGCGCGCCACCTCCGGTGCACCTGTTCAGTCCCGCGGGCGGTCCGCTCGACGGCGTCCAGGCCGCCGCCGACGACGCGCAACTGGCCGCCTTCACCGCCGAGTGGGAGCAGGCGGAGGCCGCACTCGGCCCGGCGCTGCGCGTGCAGGCGGTGCCGAATCAATTGCGGTTCGCCCCGGGCGAGCTGCGCGCCAAGGCCGGGGCCAAGGTCCGGCTCGTCTTCGACAACCCGGACCTCATGATGCACAACTTCGTCCTGATTGCTCCGGATGCGGAGGAGGAAATCGGCGCGCTCGCCGACCAGCTCGCCGCCGATCCAGGAGGCCTGGCCCAAGCCTACGTGCCGACCTCGCCCAAAATCCTGCACGCAACCCCGCTCGTCGCCCCGAACTCCAAGGCCGAGCTGGTCTTCGAGGCACCCACCGCACCCGGCGCGTATCCGTTTCTCTGCACCTTCCCCGGCCACTGGCGCCTGATGCGGGGAGTGTTGGTGGTGGACTGATCAGACGGAGACCGGCCCGCCGGAAGTCGGCGGCAATCGCTGATGGACACCGGTGACCGGTGCCTTAGACGTTTTCATTTTCCCCCATGCGCCTCTGGCAGACTCTATTCGCCCTCACCGCCCTCTGGGCCGCGCTCTACCTGCCGGGCCTCGGCGAGCCGGAACTCAAGGGCGAGGAAGGCCGGCGGATTCTGCCGGCGCTGGAAATGCTCACGTCCGGCGAGTGGATCCTGCCGGTGATGGAAGGGCAGCCGTATGTGCGCAAGCCGCCGCTGATCAACTGGGCCATTGCCGCCAGCGTCGCCGCGGCCGGCAGCGTCTCCGAATTCACCGTGCGCCTGCCCTCCGCCCTCAGCGTGCTCGCCCTGGCGCTGGCCGGGGCGGTGCTCCTGCGTGGCTTGATTGCCGGACCGGGGGCGACCGCCTCCGATCAGGCCCGGGCAGCCCTGCTGCTTGGCATTATGCTCCTGCTCCATGCCGGCATGTTTTCCAAAGGCCGGCTGGCGGAAATCGAAGCGCTCTACGTCGCCCTCACCGGGATCGCCTTCGCCCTCTGGCTGCACCTGTGGCGCGAGGAGGCGTCGCCCTGGCTGACCTACACCCTGCCCTGGTTCTGGCTCGGCCTCGCCCTGCTCGCCAAGGGCCCTCCCCACCTGTTTTTCTTTTACGGGGTGGTTGTCGCCGTGCTCTGGAAAGGCCGGGCCCTGCGCGAACTCTGGCATCCGGCCCATGCCGCCGGCGTGCTCGTCATGCTCGGCGTGTTCCTGCCCTGGGCCATGGCCGTCAAAGGCCGGCTGAGCGCCGTCAAAACCGATGTGAACGCCGGTGCCACCTGGGTCGACCAGCTCACCGAACGCTTCAGTTTCGAACAATTCGATGCGCTCGACTGGCTCACCGGGCCGCTATGGGCGCTGCTCATCATTCTCCCCTGGGGATTGGTCCTGCCGGTTTTCTGGCGGCGCCTGCCCGGGCTCGCCGGCTCCCCCGGCAGCCGGGACGAGGCGGTGACCCGCGGTCTGCAGTGGGGCGTGCTCGTGACGGCCACGGCCGTGCTCCTCATTCCGGCCACCCGGCCCCGCTTCGTCCAGCCGCTGACCCTGCCGGCGCTGACCCTCTGTGCGCTGGTCATTGGGCGCGGCCTGCCGGCTGCCTGGCAGTCATGGTGGAGCCGCCTCGCCGTCGGGGCCGCCGCCCTGCTTTCGCTCCTCGGTGTGGCCGCCCCCTTTGTCGTGCCCGCCCTGCGCGACTCCCGGTTCAATGCCACCGTGGCCGCGCTGGCCACCGCCGGCGTCGCCCTGGCCGTGTGGCGGCTCTGGGTCAAGTTCCACCACCTCCGCCAACCGCTCCACCTCGCCCTTGCCACCGCCCTGGTCGGCGTGCTCCTCAGCGCCATTCACGCCGCCACCGTCATCCCCGCCAAACGGCCGCGCGACGACACCCGCCCGGTCGGAGCCCGGCTTTCGGAAATCGTCGGCTCCCGCCACCTCGCCATCGTCAATCCCGGTGAAAGCCCGTCGCCGCTCCATTGGCGCTTCTACCTCCGCTCGCCCCACACCGTCGTCCGCCGCCTCAGCGAGGTGCCCGCCCGCGCCGACTTCATCCTCCTCCCGGCCAAACAGGTCGCAACCACGGAGCAGCGGCAGCGCCTCATCGATCGCCTCGGGTTCCCCCATGAGATCCTCCGTTTCTCCGACGCGCTGCACAATGACTTTTCGCTCTGGTCGCGTCAGCCACCGCCCGGAGAAAATCCGGTCGAAGGGGCCGCCGAACAGGTTCGAATCAGATCCAGCCGCACCGAGCCCGATGGGAAGTGAATCGTCGCCACAAGGCGCGCCTTAGGAGGTTTTCGGTGGCTGGACGATCTCCATCACCACCGGCCGGTGGTCCGACGCCACCTTTTCCTCGATGTCCTCGTACCTGGTGACCATCGGGACCGGAACGCCCTCGGCCGGTTTGATGAGAATGAAGTCAATCTCACGGCGCGGCTCGCCCGCGGGAATGGTCCCGGGGTTGTCCCCCTGTTTTTTGGGGTTCAGCCAGGGACTGACGAATGCCGCCATCGACGGTTCGTCCGGCGTGGCATTGAAGTCGCCGCCGAGCAGGACCAGTTCCGGCCGGCCGGCGAGATCGGCGGCCAGCACTTTCGCATGCGCGGTGCGGGACTCGGCCACCGAGACGTCGAGATGCGTGCAAGGACCGGCGACACTGTGACGCGCCCCCATTCCACAGAGAACACTCCCTTGCGTTTCCATCGCATCCAACGCAATTAAGCCGGCCTCCGGCACCATGAATCGCCGCACCTTTCTCAAACGATCCGCCGCAGGCGGGGCCGCCGTCACCCCGCCCGCATCCTCCGCCGCCCCGCCCCCCGGCACTCCGGCAGCCCAAGTCCCGGTGGCGTCGTTCGAATTGGACGAGGTCAGCCTCCCGGAGCTGCAGGCCGGCATGGAGTCGGGGCGCTGGTCGGCGGTCTCGCTGACCAGACTGTACTTGGAGCGCATCGACGCCATCGACCGTAACGGTCCCGGCCTTCGATCAGTCATCGAAACGAATCCCGACGCGTTGGCCATTGCCGCCCGCCTCGATGAGGAACGCCGGTCGGGAAAAGAGCGCGGCCCGCTGCACGGCGTCCCCATTCTGATCAAGGACAATCTGGACACCGGCGACCGCATGCAGACGACGGCCGGTTCACTGGCGCTGGTGGGTGCCCCGACCGCCCACGACGCCTTCGTCGTCGAGCGCCTGCGCGCCGCCGGAGCGGTCCTGCTCGGGAAAACCAACCTGAGCGAATGGGCCAATTTCCGCGGCCATCGCTCGACCAGCGGCTGGAGTTCGCGCGGCGGACAGACACGGAATCCGTATGTCCTCGACCGCAATCCCTCCGGCTCCAGCTCCGGATCGGCGGCTGCCGTGGCCGCCAGCCTGGGCGCCGCCGCCGTCGGCACCGAGACCGATGGCTCGATTCTTTCCCCCTCGGCCTACTGCGGCCTCGTCGGCCTCAAGCCAACCCTCGGTCTACTCAGCCGCTCCGGCATCATCCCGATTGCACGCAGCCAGGACACGGCCGGACCGATGGCCCGGACCGTCACTGACGCCGCCATCCTCCTCGGTGCCATGACCGGCGTGGACCCCCGCGACGAGGCCACCGCCGACAGCGCCGGCCGCGCGGCCGCCGATTATTGCAGCCACCTGCGCCCCGACGGATTGAAGGGCGCTCGGCTCGGCGTGGCCCGCCAATTCTTTGAGTTTCCCGAGGCCGTCGCCACGGTCCTCAACGCGGCCCTCGACGCGATAAAGGCGGCCGGAGCGGAACTGATCGATCCAGTGGAAGCCCCCGGCTTCAGCGGCTTCGGCGGGCACGAATCCGTCGTCCTGCACTACGAATTCAAGGCTGGCCTGAACAAATACCTGGTGGCCCGCGCCGGGTCGCCGATCCCCTCGCTGGAGGCCGCCATTGCCTTCAATACGGCCCACCGGGACACGGTCATGCCGTGGTTCGGCCAGGAGCATTTCCTCGCTTCCCAGGCCTGCGGTCCGCTGACCGATCCGCAGTACCTGGAAGCGCGGGAGGCCGGCCGCCGCCTCGCCCGCACCGGGGGCATCGACGCCGCCATGGACCGTCACCACCTCGACGCCATCGTCGTGCCATCCGGCGGTCCGGCTCACGCCACCGACTGGCTGCACGGCGACCACGGGCTGCCGACGGGATATTCCGTCGCCGCCGTCGCCGGCTATCCCAGCCTCACCGTGCCGGCCGGCCATGTGCACGGCTTGCCCGTCGGCATCGCCTTCCTCGGCCGCGCGTGGAGCGAAGCCACGCTCCTGCGGCTGGCCTACGCGTTCGAGCAGGCGACACAGCACCGGGAAGCGCCCCGGTTCCTCGCCAGCCTGAAGGCATGAGGAGTTTTATTTTCGCCTCATTGCGCAGGATCATCGAGCACAAGCCGGTATGGGCGCACGACCGGCGGCAGGATAGCGACCTTTTGACCATCCGCGCGCCGCCCCCACGCTCCGATGGACCATGCTCGCGTCAGCGCTGAGCGGGATGCCCCTGGATTTTTGTTGGCTCGAAGATGCGCCGGGACACAAAGGCCATTTCGCCGACCCCGCTGGCGATCGGGGCGGGTGCCGGTCCCGGGCGCGGGATCCAAGGCGGCGGCTAGGGTCCCGGTGCCGGGACTCCGGTCGCGGCGGTGTCCCTCGGAAGATAGTGAGCCTTCTGGTCGATGAAGAATTTCCAGGAGACAACGTCGTCCTTTTCCCGTCCCTGCCGGCGGAGGCGGACCTGGACGCCGACCTCGGGCGAGCGGAGCACGCTGACCGGCCGATAGATGAGCTGGCGGGTGTCCTCGTTGTACGTGGCGGGCACATCGCCAAATCCCGGCATGCGCATGACCACGCTGGCCGGGTCGATGGCGGTCAGTTTGGACAGGTCGACCGTGATCAGGGGGCGGCGGTCGGTGACGGTCTCGTTTTCGCCCGGCGTCACCACTACCGCGGGGGGCTGCGGCACGCCGTCGTCTCCCATCTCCCCGCCCAGCAGCTGGCGTCCAAGCTCCTCCAGTCCGCCGCCGAAATTCGTCGCGGCCTTGAAGTTCCGGTCGTTCTCGTCGTTGCCGAAGATGATGAATCGGCCGATCTCGGCGATGGGCGTGTCCCAAGTCGTCCGGACCGGATTGCACGTGAATAGCGCTTCATACCCCCAGTCGGTCGTGCCCCGCTTCGCCATCTCCGGCGTATAATGGCCGCCGGGGTAGGCAAATGTCGGCACCTTCACCCCGAACTTGGATTCCAGAAACGCCTTCGAGTCGCGGAATTCCTTGTCCAGCCACGCTTCGTAGTCTTCCGGCGGCCCCTTGGCTCGGCGGCGAAACTCGGGTGGATACGGGTGGGACACGCTGTGGCTGCCAATCGTCGCTCCTTCCGCCATCAGCCTCCGGATCTCGGGCGTGGTCAGGGCGCGCCCCCCGCCATCCACGTAGTTCTTGTACAAAAAAACCGTGTACGGATACCCGAATTCCCGCAGTTCCGGATGCGCCAGGGTGCCGACGCTTTTCCATCCGTCATCAATGGTGATCATGATCGACGGATCGGGAATGTCCTTTTCACCCCGCCGCCAGGCCAGGTAGTGGTCCATGGAAATGACCGACAGCCGGGCATCACGCAGCGCCTGCAAATGGCGCCGAAAGTGCCCGATGTTGATCACCATCGGATTGTTGGACTTTCCGGTGGTGAAGTCGTGGTAGCACAACAGCGAAACCTGGGCGGACTTCTTGATCTTGAGCTCGGCGGCCTGGGCATTGAGCGGAGCCTCCTTGGGCACCGGCGCGCCCGTGGACGCGTCGACCACCACCACCACCTCCTCCTCCACCATCAGGGCCGCGGCGGCGGCCGCGTCCGGCCTGCTGTCCGCCTGGCGGCGGCATCCCACGGAGCCACCGCCAAGCAGCACCACAACCGTGAATGCCGCCGCCCGAATGTGTCTGAATCGGCTCATAGGTAAAATTAACCGACGCCGGCGATTCGGACACCAGGAATTTGGCGCCGCCGCCGGCATCGACTCAGTCCTGGCACCATCTCCCCCGAAGGCGGTCACGAGCCCTCAGCAACCAGTCTCGATACGCCCGCAGACTTCCGGCGACGGCGCGCCCCCACCTTCATTCCCGGTTGCGCGACCGCCCGGGCCGGCCATCGCTTGGCCGCTCATGAAACTGATTTCCTGGAATGTGAACGGACTGCGCGCCGCCCTGCGCGCAGGGCTAGCGGATTTTGTGGCGCGCGAACAGCCCGACGCCCTCTGCCTTCAGGAGATCAAGGCCACGCCCGCAGACGTCGAGGCCCCGGTCTTTGACGGCTATCACGTCACTTGGAACCCGGCTCAAAAAAAAGGCTACGCGGGCGTGTTGATGGCGACGCGACAGCAACCGCTGACGGTCACCCACGGCCTCGGCCTGCCTGAGCACGACGCCGAAGGCCGTGTCCTCGTGGCCGAATTCCCGGACCTCCAGGTCGTCACCGTCTACACGCCCAACTCCCAGCGCGGCCTGACCCGCCTCGACTACCGCCTCGAATGGGACGCCGCCTTTCAGGAATGGCTGCGGCAGCTCGACCAGAAGAAGTCGGTCGTCGTGTGCGGCGATTTTAACTGCGCTCATGAGGAGATCGACCTCGCCAACCCGCGCGAAAACCGCCGGAATGCCGGCTTCACGGAGGAGGAACGCGCCAGCTTTTCCTCCATGCTGCAGTCCGGATTCCTCGACGCCTTCCGCGCGCTCCACCCGGGAGAGCCCGGCCATTATTCCTGGTGGACGTACCGCAGTGACGCGCGCGCCCGGAACATCGGGTGGCGGCTCGACTACTGGCTGGTCTCGCAGAAACTCTGGCCCCGCATCCGCCGCGCCAGCATCCTCAGCGGCGTCATGGGCTCCGACCACTGTCCGGTGGTATTGGAACTGGAGTAACCAGGCGCGCACAAAAAAAGCGCCCAGCTCCAGGCCCCGGCCCGCCCCCTCCGCCTGCGCGCCCGGAGGTCGCGCCCCACCCTAGCGGCGGCCGGCGGGCGCATGCCCGCTCCGCACCGCGCGCTCCGCAGCCTTGAGCACACCGTCGTGGCGGTACAGGCTGAGCGCCTTCGCCCAGGCGGTGGGCCCGGCCTTCTGCAAGGCGATCACCCTTTCGCAGAGCAACGGCAGGCAGCGCACGAGGTTGTCGACAATGGTGATGGTCGCGGTGCGGGCGGTGCGGGAAAGCGGGTTGAGGTCGACGGTGATGACGTCCTTGCCCGCAGCGCGCAGCGCCTGGCAGCGGTCGCCGTCCTCCAGCGGCACAAAAACGACATCCGCGTGCGCGATGCCGGCGGGATTCACGAAACGGCGGTTGTGGTCCAGCCCCGGCAGGGTCGATTTTTTCGATGGCATGAGCACGCGCTCGGCCCCCGCCTTTTCCAGGACGGCGCGAATGGCCCGTTCGCGTTGGAGGGAGCTGTGGAAAATGTTCACTTCCAAGGCAGCCCCCACCAGAGTGCCGAGCAGCACCACCTCCCGCGCCGCCAGTGCGGCCACATTGCCGTTGACCGAGATGACCGGATGGCGGGCCCGGAGGAGCAGGGCGGCCGCGGCCTCGATGGCGGTCGCCGCAAACGGCTGGGTCCGCTCCCCAATGAGGTAATCAAATGCCTCCCCCCTCCCCTGCGCGATCAGGCCATGGATCGACGTCACCCCCTGCTCGACGCCGGCCACGATCCGCTCTCGGATCATGAGCGAGGCGTGGCGCGGATGGCTCGCGGGGACAACGGCGGCACCGGGCCGGGATGATTTTTTGGCGGACATGGGAACAGCCCTTAACTGAAGCCCGCGCCCTTGTCACGCGCCTCGGGCTCGCTAAAGAGGACCGTTGTGTCTGTTACCGCCGCCGCCGCCGCCAACGTTCGCATTGGCAACGAGAAGCTCATCAAGGTCCTGCCCCAGGCATCGGACCGCCTCTCCAGCCTGCTCAAAAAGCAGGGCCGGGCGGATCATGGTGCCCTGCGCATCGCCGTCGTCGGCGGCGGCTGCTCCGGCCTGCAATATAAAATGGACCTCGTCGACGGCCCGCGCGACCGCGACATCATGGTCCCCACCGGCGGCGTGCGCGTCGTCATCGACCCCAAAAGCGCACTCTTCGTCAGCGGCAGCGAACTGGACTATTCCGACGACCTCCAGCAGGGCGGTTTCAAGGTGAAAAACCCGAATGCCGTCGTCACCTGCTCCTGCGGCGAAAGTTTCGCCGCCTGATCCGCCCGCCAGCATCCCAGGCGCGGGTCGCGTCGACAAGGCCCCGGCTCCTCGGCGATGATCTGAAGGACACCCTCGTCCCCGGCCACCGGCTCAAGGTCCCCGCCGCCAGCTTCGAAATCCCGACGCTGATGAACCACCTCTCCTGGGAGTCGAACGACTTCGAACTCGATGCCCCCGCCTCCTGACTTGCGGCTGAACCATATTCCTGTATTTATTGCCACATGAAAACGACCATCGATGTGCCCGAGGAAGTGCTCGTCAAAGCGAAGGTGTTCGCCGCGGAGCACCGCACCACCTTGCGGGAGCTCGTGGTCCAGGGACTGAAGCAGGTCATCGACGCCCCGCTGGCGGACGAGGAAAAGAAGCGCAAGGCGGCCCTCAAGCGACTGCTCAAGGAAATGGGGGCGGACAACACGGAGCCGATGGTTCCCCTGAAGCGGGAGGAGATTTATGACCGATGAGGTGTTTCTGGATTCCAACGTGCTGCTGTACGCCTGCTCGTCGGCACCGGATGACGCGGGCAAGCGGCGGGTGGCGGAGGAACTCATCCTAAGCCGCCCGTTCGCGCTCTCCGCGCAAGTGCTGCAGGAATTCATCGCGAACGCCTTGCGCAAGCCTCGCCTGGGCATCCGCGAGCCCAACATCGACGCGACCCTTCGAATGGCCGCCTTGGTCCGGGTGCAATCCATCACCCAGGAACTGGTCCTTTCCGCCGTCGCCCTGCGCCGGCGTTTCGGGTTGTCCCAGTGGGACGCCACCATTGTCGCCGCGGCGGCGGAACTGGGTTGCGCCACGGTCTACTCCGAAAATATGAACGACGGCCAGGTCTACGGCGGCGTCCGGGTGATCAACCCGTTCCGCTGAGCCGACGACGCCCCCGGTTTCGCCTCGGAGTCAGAGGACCTGGACCGCGTGTGGCGCGAACGGGCGGAACGGGACTCGCCCTCCCCCAAAAACTGGATGGGCGCCTACCTGCCAGTCGTCGCCATCACCGGCAACCTGCGGCTGGTCACCTTGGACAAGGATTTCCGGAACTTCGAGTCCGCCGGGCTCGACCTGCTGCTGCTTTCGAAATGACCAACATTCCCACCCCGAGCTTGCCGCTCACCCGTATTCCTGTAAGGTGACCTTGTCATGAAAACCACCCTGGATCTACCCGACGATCTGCTGATCGAGGCGAAGGCCGTGGCCGCGCGCCGGCGGACGACGCTGAAAGCGATGGTCGAGCACGCGCTGCGCCGGGAAATCTACCCGGCGGTCGAACTCGATGAGGACAGCCCTTTCGAAATGAACGAGCTGGACATGCTGGTGCTGAAGCGAAGGGGTGGCGGAATCACTCTCGAACAAATCGATGCGATTCAGGAAGAAATGGACCGGGAGGACATGGAACGAGCCCTCAACCCACTCGGCTCATGATCTACCTCGCGGATGTTAACGTGTTGCTCTTTCTCGCCGATCCCGCCAGCCCGTGTCATTCGGCGGCGAAATCGTTTTTCAAACGGGCCACGAAGGAAGGTTGGGCCACCTGCCCGATCACGGAAAACGGGTTTTTGCGGATCCTCGGGAATCCTGGATTCCCCGGTGGCCCTGGAAGCGCCCAGGCTGCTCGCATGACCATCCAGCAATGGAAATCGATTCCCGGGCATCAGTTCTGGCCGGATGATCTAAGTCTTTGTGATTCCACCCATTTTCCCGATCTCCCTTCCGCGAAGCACCTCACCGACTGTTACCTGCTCGCCCTCGCCGTAAAGCGTGGCGGGAAGCTGGTGACATTTGACCGCCGCATCAATCCGGCCTGGGTTGCCGGTGGATCTCAAGCCCTCCTCGTTCTGGAAGCCACCCAGCCATGAAACTCCAGGCAAACACAAGGAATACCCGGCCGACGCCGTCGAGGCCGTCGTCGATTGCTGCGCCGGTCAGCCGAATGTGGAAGGCGTCCACTCCCGCTGACAATTCCGATAGGCTCCAAAAATCAGTAGATCGCGACACGTTTTTCCGACGGTTTGTTCCGTGCAACGGATCGGCTGATGGGCCTTAAAAACCGAAAGGCGTGGACCCTTCGCGGATGCCCGTTTGACGTGCTGGCCATATTCCTGTATTTATTCCACCGTGAAAACGACGATTGATCTCCCCGACACGCTTTTGGAACGGACGAAAATCACGGCCGCCCGACGACGCACGACGATCAAGAATCTCATCATCGAGGGTTTGGAAAAAGTGTTGCCAGAGGAGAGCCCCATCGCGCCTCCTGCGGACGCCTTGGCCCGCCTGCGTCACGGGTATCACCTCGGTGGCCAACCCCTGACCCGCGATCAGATTCATGGCCGCTGAACGCTTTCTGGACACCAGTATCCTGCTGTATGGATATGATCTGGACGCGCCCGAAAAGCGCCGCATCGCCCAAGGTTTGATCGAACAGGCCTGGATGAACCGCGGTCGGACGGCGGTGAGCGTCCAGGTGCTGCAGGAGTTCCACGTGTACTTTCTGAGAAAAGGCGGTTCCACCGAAGAATGCGCGGCGCTCATCGCGGATTTTTCGCTGTGGCCGGTGATCGACAATACCCTCGCCGTGTTCCGCCTGGGTCTTTCGCTCCAGAACCGCTGGAGGCTGTCGCTTTGGGACGCGATGATCCTCGCCGCCGCCCAGGCGAGCGGTGCGTCCGAACTGGTGTCCGAGGACCTGAACCATGGCCAGGACTACGGCGGCGTCCGGGTGGTCAACCCATTCAAAAACACGCTGCCGCCTTCATGACCCGCGAAAAAATCACCCTCTCCCAGCTCGAATCCTTCCTCTTCAAGTCCGCCGACATCCTGCGCGGGAAGATGGATGCCTCGGAGTTCAAGGAATTCATCTTCGGCATGCTCTTCCTCAAGCGCCTGTCCGATGAGTTCGAGCTGAAACGCGCCACCATCCGGAAAGACTTCGCCCACCTGAGTTCCGATCTGCTGGCCGAACTGCTTGAAGACAAGGCCACCTACGGCGAGACCTTCTTCGTCCCTGTCCGCGCCCGCTGGCATGAATCGTGGATCGATGAAAACGGCGAGGTGGTTCCGGCCATCAAGGATCTCAAGCACGACATCGGCAGCATGCTCAACAAGGCGATCGCCGCCGTGGAGGATGAAAACGACGCGCTCGCCGGAGTGCTGAAGAACAACATCGACTTCAACGCGGTGAAGGGGAAAACCAAGATCCCTAACGAGAAGTGGAAGGATCTGCTCGACCATTTCTCCCAGCCGGGTTTCACGCTGGTGAATGACAACTTCGAGTTCCCCGATCTGCTCGGCGCGGCCTACGAATACCTGATCAAGTTCTTCGCCGACAGCGCGGGGAAAAAGGGTGGCGAATTCTATACCCCCAGCGAAGTCGTCCGCTTGCTGGTGCAGGTTGTCAAACCGCAGGCCGGACACGAAGTGGACGATCCCACCATGGGTTCCGGCGGCTTCCTTATGCAGAGCCACCAATACGTCGAGGAACAGGGCCAGAACCCGAACGATCTCGCGCTCTTCGGCCAGGACTCCAATGGCACCGTCTGGTCGATCTGCGTGATGAACATGATCCTCCACAACATCACCCGCTTCACCATCGAGAATGGCGACACGCTGGAAGATCCGCTCATCCTCGACGGCGGCGTCCCGCGCAAGTTCGACCGCGTGCTCGCTAATCCGCCTTTCTCTCAGAACTACAACCGCGCCACACTCAAGTTCCCTTCCCGCTTCCGCGAGTGGTGCCCGGAGACCGGGAAAAAGGCGGATCTCATGTTCGTCCAGCACATCCTCGCCAGTCTCAAGACGGATGGACTCGGTGCCACCATCATGCCGCACGGCGTGTTGTTCCGGGGCGGTAAGGAAAAGCTCATCCGCGAGCTGTTGATCAATGACGACGTCATCGAGGCCATCATCAGCCTGCCGCCCGGCCTGTTCTACGGCACCGGCATTCCCGCCTGCGTCATCGTCCTGAACAAAAACAAGGCGGACTCCCTGCGCGACCAGGTTCTCTTCATCAATGCCGACCGCGAATTCGCCGAAGGCAAGAACCAAAACAAACTCCGCCCCGAGGACACCGAGAAAATCGACTACGTCTTCACCCACAAGATCGCGCTGCCGAAATACAGCCGCCTCGTGACCAAGCAGGAGATCGCGGAAACCCACGACTACAACCTGAATATCCGCCGCTACGTGGACAACACGCCCGACCCCGAGCCAGAGGACGTGCAGGCCCACCTCATCGGCGGGATTCCGGAGGGAGAAGTGAACAGTGATCAGTTAGCAGTGATCAGTGGAAGATTTAGCTTAGACCTTGCGACTCTCTTCCGGCCAGAGCGTGAGGGGTATCTGGCCTTTGTGGATGCCATAGACCGGAAGTCAGCGATCAAGATGCTGATCGAGCAGGAGAGATCTGTCACAGAAACCCTCACCCGCCACCGCGAGGCATTGCAAGCCTGGTGGGAAATCGCCCGTCACGATTTCTCCCAGCTCCGTGAGGGCAAGAAAATGCCGGAAGTCCGTCAGGAACTTCTCACCACCTTGAAGGACCGCTTCATCCCGCTCGGCGTGTTGGACGAGTTCCAGAGCGCGGGCGTGTTCGTGAACTGGTGGCAGCAGATCCGTTACGATCTGAAAACCATCATCTCCACCGGCTGGCATCACACCCTCATCCCGGACTCCTATCTGATCGCCGCTTTCTTCCAAGCGGAGGCCGATGCGATTGAGGCGATGGAGGCATCGATCAGCGAGGCCCAGAGCGAACTCGCCGAAGCCGTGGAGGCCGGGCAGGAACTCGCCGCCTACGAACCCGAGGAAGACGAATCCATCACCGCCGCCGTCATCAAGGCCGCGCTCAAGGCGCTCATCGACGACCTCAAGGACAGCTCCAGCGCATCCGCCAAGAAGGAATTGAAAACCTTGCAAGCTCAGGAAAAATCCATCAGCCACTTCGAAAAGCGCATCAAGGAAAGCAAGGCCGAGCTCAAGACCCTCACCGACGAACTCAGCCTCAAGCTCCAACTCAAGCGCCTCGGCGATGCCGATTTCAAAGTCGAGAACCAGTTGCTTCTCCAACAGGTCACCGCACAGATCGCCAAACTCGATCCGACGAAGAAGGAGGACAAAAAACACCTCGCCGCCCTGCAAAAGGACGCCGCCGCCGTGGAAGCCCGACTCGCCAAGACCGATGCCTTATTCACCCAAGTCGGCGGCAAGCTCACCGACGAGGAAGCCAAGATCCTCATCCTGAAAAAACTCCACGACCTCGCCACCCACGAACTCAACCGCTACCTCAACGCCGCCAAACGCCACTTGATCCAGTCGGTCGAAACCCTCTGGGACAAATACGCCGTCTCCAGCCGCGCCTTGGAAACCGAACGCACGGCAACCCTCACCACGCTGGATGGGTTTCTCACCGGATTGGGGTATTTGAAATGAAAGGACAGCACCATGCCGCGTAAACCAGCCAAGCAAGACCCCGCTGATCCGATGGATTTTAAAACCCTGGTGGAGATGATCCGCCGGGTTGACCAGCACGCTGGAAGCTTCGCAAAACGTGCCGTCAATACCAGCCTCACTCTGAGGAACTGGGTCTTTGGCCTGCATCTTGCGGAATACGAACTCTCCGGTGCAGATCGTGCCGAATATGGTGACCGCCTTTTTACCGAACTCTCGCAGCAGTTCAGGAGCCTGAAAGTGAGCAACACGGGCCGCCGACAACTTTACCAGTATCTCACCTTTTACCGCACCTATCCCGGAATAGTGCGTTCACTGCCCGCACCATTCCAAAAATTCCTGCCGGCCGAATGGGAATCGCGTGAATTGAGCGACCCGTTGACTGGGAATATGAAAACACCTGATGACCAGAACCCAATAGTGCGGACAGTGTCCGCACTATTGGAATCGTCGGGCGATACCCTCCTCTCCAGTCTTTCCTATTCCCACTTTGAGCAACTCATCGCCCTCGACGATCCCCTCAAGCGCGCCTTCTATGAGATCGAGTGCCTGCGGGGAAATTGGTCGGTGCGTGCCCTCAAGCGACAAATCGGCTCGCTCTTCGAGCGCTCCGGTCTTTCGCTGGATAAGGAAAAACTCTCCGCGATGGCCAACGAGCTGGTGGACACCGACGAGCCCCGGCTCTCCATCCGCGATCCCTACATCTTCGCCATTCATGATGCAAGAGGGCGACAACCCACCCATCGGCCTCCTGCTCTGCACCGGCAAGGATCACGCCCTCGTCGAAAACGCCCTCTCCAGCATGACCAACCGCCTCTTCGTCTCCAAATACCAACTCGAACTCCCCAGCAAGGAAGCCCTTCAAGAGTTTATCGATACCAAACGCAAGGAGGTGAGCGGTGAAATCTGATTTTTCAATCTACGCCAACGGCGTTCCGTCCTTCAGCCCCATCCTGGACGGAACCGCGTTGCGGTTCATTTCATCGACGGCACCCGTTCCCAGGGTAGGCCTCATTGCATTCAGCCAACCCTGGGCTGGAGGGCGAAACGCCGTTGGCGTATTTCCTGCCGCGCCCGATCCCAGGGTAGGCCTCATTGCACTCAGCCAACCCTGGGCTGGGGGGCGAAACGCCGTTGGCGTATTTCCTGCCGCGCCCGATCCCAGGGTAGGCCTCATTGCATTCAGCCAACCCGGGGCTGGGGGGCGAAACGCCGTTGGCGTATTTCCTGCCGCGCCCAATCCCAAGTTAGGCCTCATTTCATTCGGCCAACCCCGGGCTGAAGGACACAAGCCCGTTGGGCTAATGGATTCCAACACCAACGGCATTTCATCATTCCTGTCGCTCTCCTCTCCCTACGCCAACGGCGTTCAACCCTCCAGCCCAGGGTTGCGCGGCACGCGCTACCCTGGGACACCCGCCGCCCATGAATTCCAACCGCAACGCGGTTGCGGCCCATACGTCTCCAGCCGCGCCTTGGAAACCGAACGCACGGCAACTCTCGCCACGCTGGATGGGTTTCTCACCGGATTGGGGTATTTGAAATGAAAGGACCCTCAAATGAGCAAAAAACAGAAACTCACCATTGAGGTAAAAGGCACGCAAGTCATTTTTAATTGTGGCGAATTCGCCGCAATTGAAAGAAGCCGACAAATGATTCCGATCACCTCCGCTGGCTCCGCAATCTCCTTTTTTTCCGTTCATGACAATAGTGCGCCCTCTTATTGTCGCCAACGACACTTCATAACAATAACGCACGCGCCCCAGCTCCATTTCTCCGAAATTTGGCGGTCACCGACCGCCAAATCGAGCCAGATGTCTGACGCTTCCATTTCGATGAACCATCGTTTTAATCCCCTCGAATTCGAGGGGATTGGAAAGCGCGCCACCGGTCACAAAATTGTGGGGACGATGTTCCCTCAATCCCGAATCTCCTACGCCAACGGCGTTCCGTCCTCCAGCCCAGGGTTGCGGTCGTTAGACCGCTACCCTGGGAAACCGTCCCACCACACGACCCAACCGCAACGCGGTTGCACCCTGTCCGTCGCCCGATCCACCCCGCCGGACGGAACCGCGTTGCGGTTCGATGCATTGTCGGCACCCATTCCCAGGGTAGGCCTCATTTCATTCGGCCAACCCTGGGCTGGAGGGCGCAAGCCCGTTGGGCTAATGGATTCCAACACCAACAGCATTTCATCATTCCTGTCGCTCTCATCTCGCTACGCCAACGGCGTTCCGTCCTCCAGCCCAAGGTTGCGCGGCACGCGCTACCCTGGGACACCCGCCGCCCATGAATTCCAACCGCAACGCGGTTGCGGCCCATACGTCTCCAGCCGCGCCCCGGAAACCGAACGCACCGAACCCCTCACCGCGTTGGATGAGGTTCTCACCGGATTGGAGGATTTGAAATGAGTGCGATTGATGACTGGAAAGTGTGCAATCTGGACGAATTGGCCAATTTGGATATTGAGACGTTGTCTGCTAGCACGCCGAAGGACTTTAAGTTTTACTACCTCGATATTTCCTCTGCATTTGAAGGGAGCCTGAGCTTGCCGTCCTTTGAAACTGAATTCAAAGATGCTCCAAGCAGAGCCAGAAAAGTTGTGCACCGCCATGACGTCTTGATGTCGATGGTTAGACCAAATCTCAAAGCATTCGCCTACTTTGATCACACAGACGAGCCCTGTGTGGCTTCCACTGGATTTGCAGTTCTCACCGCGAAAGATGACGCATCGTCAAGATTCCTACTTTACTCGATTCTTTCGGAAGAAGTCTCACGCCAAATCGATGGTCTGGTCATCGGTTCCAATTATCCTGCTATCAATTCATCGGCTGTTCGGTCGCTAAAAATCCTCGCCCCGCCCAAACCCGAGCAAACCAAGATCGCCGAGATTCTCTCGACGGTGGACCGGGCCATAGCGCAGACGGAAGCTCTGATCGCCAAGCAGCAGCGCCTCAAGACCGGCCTGATGCAGGACCTCCTCACCTGCGGCATCGACAAACACGGCAACCTCCGCTCCGAACAAACCCACGAATTCAAAGACTCTCCGCCAGGAAGGATTCCGGTGGAGTGGGAGGTGAAGCGGATTGATGAGTTGCTGGCGAATGTGGATCCTCCCATGCGAAGCGGCCCCTTCGGCAGTGCTTTGCTCAAGGAGGAACTCGTTGATGCTGGTGTCCCCCTCTTAGGAATCGATAACGTCCACACGGAACAATTTGTCGCGCAATTTTCCCGCTTCGTGCATCCCAAAAAGGCGAAAACCCTCAAGCGCTATTACGTAAGGCCCCGTGACATCATGATCACAATCATGGGGACGGTTGGCCGATGCTGCGTCGTGCCTGACGACATCGGGACTGCCCTATCCTCGAAACACACTTGGACAATCTCGCTCGATCAAACAGTTTACTCTCCTTATCTGGCCTGTCTGCAAATTAACCACGCGAATTGGGTCCTCAATCACTTCGCCAAGGACGAGCAAGGGGGGATTATGTCTTCTATCAAGTCAGACACTCTACGATCCACACTGCTACCCGTTCCGCCACGGGATGAAATAATGAAGATAGAGGCCCGCATGAAATCTCTCACAGGCGATTATGAGATTAAGGCGGACCTGCTCAGAAAACTTCACTCCCTCAAAACCGCCCTGATGCAAGACCTGCTGACCGGACGGAAGCGGGTAACAGATTTGCTCATCAACGAGGAGGATCAAACATGAATCGCCTCTTCAACGCCAACGGCGTTCCGCCCTCCAGCCCAGGGTTGCGCGGCACGCGCTACCCTGGGACCACATTCCCGCCACACGATCCAACCGCAACGCGGTTGCGCCCCGTGCGACGCCGCACCCACGAACCTGGACGGAACCGCGTTGCGGTTCGATTCATCTTCGGCACTCGGTCCCAGGGTAGGCCTCATTGCATTCGGCCAACCCTGGGCTGGAGGACGCAAGCCCGTTGGGCTAATGAATTCCAACACCAACGGCATTTTATCATGTCCGTCGCACCGGTCTCGTTACCTCGACGTCATTTCGGCCCTCCCATCATCCGCATCTCCCAACGCCAACGGCGTTCCGCCCTCCAGCCCAGGGTTGCGCGACACGCGCTACCCTGGGGGCCTCATTGCATTCGGCCAACCCTGGGCTGGAGGGCGGAAGCCCGTTGGGCTAATGGAATCTTCGTTCGTGAATCATTCGATCAACTAACCCATGCCTCAATCACTCTCCGCCGTTTATATTCATGCGGTCTTTTCCACCAAGGAGAGGCGGCCATTTCTATCGGATCGTGAACTACGATTATCCCTGCATGGTTATCTCGGTGAGATTTCCAAACGACTCGAATGCGCACCACTTCGTGTGGGCGGCGTGGCAGATCACGTGCATATCCTTGCCCGGCTGGGACGCACTGTCACCCAAGCAGACTGGATCAAGGAATTGAAACGCGCATCGACCCTCTGGCTGAAAACCCAACCTTCAGTTTCCGAATTTTCCTGGCAGAGCGGATACGGGTGCTTTTCCGTTAGCGTGTCGAACATCGACACCGTAACCGCCTACATCGATAATCAGCAGGAACACCACAAAAAGCAATCCTTCCAAGACGAACTCCGCGCCTTGCTGCGCAAGCACGGCAAGACGTGGGATGAGAAATACCTGTGGGAATAAAGACCATGACCTCCAAACTCCCCATCAACCTCGAAAACCTCCTCCGCCAGCGGCAGGTGGAGGGTGTGCGCATTGAATACAAGGCGGGTTGGAACCCGGATGCTTTTCTTTACGCCAACGGCGTTCCGTCCTTCAGCCCGGGGTTGCGCGCAACGGTGTCCAATGATTGAAGTCATAAGCAGGCATAGGATGCGCGTAACTGATTTACAGCTCGATTCCACGGGACGGGCAAGTACAGCAAGGTAGCTACCCATCGAATGAACTTGACGCTACTCTG
>Ga0209284_10002047_pt1 | contig 28691 bp, 15 predicted proteins | sample FRY03_FD_187211 | JGI IMG/M metagenome (GOLD analysis project Ga0209284, IMG submission 187211) | Freshwater microbial communities from Lake Fryxell liftoff mats and glacier meltwater in Antarctica - FRY-03 (SPAdes) (version 2) | ecosystem: Environmental > Aquatic > Freshwater > Ice > Glacier...
TTCTCACCGATCTGCATCCACAGATTGAGCGACAGGAATGGCTGCAGCGAATCGCGGAATCCAAAATCGTGCCGGCTCAACCTGTGCGTCGTCGCCGTCGATCAGCGTGGGTCGAGGAAGCGCTGCCATTGTCACTCGATCGACCTGTTCGTGAAGGCGAAAGGTTTGATCAGCTGGAACCGATGTCGGTTGAACCTGATGTTTCCGCCGATATTCGGGTGCTGCATGAAGATGACGAGTTCATCATCCTGGCCAAGCCGGCTCCGCTTCCGGTTCATGCGTCCGGACGATTCAATCGCAATACGCTGCGCAACATTCTGAACATCGTCTGGTTTCCCTGCCGGCCGCACATTGTCCATCGGCTGGATGCGAATACGTCCGGCGTGATGGTATTGTGCAAACGAAAACGAGTGGCGTCCATCGTCCAGAAGCAGTTTGAGAATCGCCTTGTTGCCAAAAACTATCTTGCGAAGGTACACGGTCATCCGTCCGATGATCAGTTTTCCTGTCACGCTCCGCTGGGACGTGAGGCCGATCAAGGCGGAGTTCGTCTGATTGATCCAGACGGCGATGAAGCGAGCACCGCATTCGAAGTGATGCAGCGGCTGGACGATGGCACTTCGCTTGTTCGAGCGATCCCGCTCACTGGCCGGACCAATCAGATCCGCGCCCACCTCTGGCATCTGGGATTTCCAATCGTCGGTGATCCGGCCTACCTGCCCAATCACCAGCTTGGCAGCAATCACACACTGTTGCCGTCGGAACCACCAATGTGCCTGCACGCCGAATCAATCGGTTTTCGGGACGACAACGGCAGTGCACTGACGTTCAAGTCGCCAGCCCCAGTCTGGGTTGAGACGAGATCGCGATTTGAGTCAGAGAAAGAAACAGGCTGAGTGGCGGTTGCTGTGCCGAGCGCGGCTAAGAAAGTCTTGAGGTTTAGCTAGCACGTTCTCTAACCGTGGTGGCTCAATGATGAAGTGGCACAGTTCAATAGTCCGTTGGGGAGTTCAGCAATTTCCTGTTGATCGACGCTCAAATCAGAACGTGACTGTAGCCCCAAAGAGAAGCGAGTCGGCCGATGCGCTGGACGTCACGTTGGTTCCTGGGATTGGACCGCCGGGCGACTGAATTGGGCCACTGATGGAGTTCTCGAAATAGTGCGAATATGCAAACGAAACTGTGAACCGCGCCGTCACGTCGTAGGAAGCGCCCATGTAAGCACCGTGCTGAATGATCAATGGGGAACCCACGTTGTAAAACGCATTTTCATCATCAATCGGGTTCGTGTTGAATGAGTAACCGAGTCGCATGGAAGCGGCGTCGGTCATCTGGTACTGAGACCCGAGCGAGAGTGCATAGATGTCATTCCAGCCGAGGCCGGAAATCGCCCCTGTCGGAGTGAATCCGGTGCTCGAAAAGCCTCGAGTATCCGAATAGTTGAGATAACGACCGTCCACGGCCAGCAGCCACTTCTCAAAGCCGGTGTAAGCGGTGCCAACAGAGATAATCATGGGTGCGTCCAGCTTATATTGAATCTGCCGCGATGCTCCGACCTGATCTCGAGAATTGTATTCGAAGTCCTTAAACCACTGAGTGCTCTTAAAGGACGCTCCATATTGCCAGTCGGAATCGGTGACATAGAACGCACCCAATTGAAAGCCGGCTCCCCATTGAAACGCACCGTGATTCATCGGTGGGTAAGTCGGAAATCCGCTTCCTCCCGCATTGTCGGGCGCGGCGAGGATCCCTGGATCTGCCGATAGTCCCGCCAGATTGATGATGGGAGAAAAGCCGATAGAAAGGCGCTCCGACGCCTGATACGAAACTGTCGGGATGACCTGCATCATTTGATATTGTGTGTATATTGGACCGACACCCAGCCCATTGGGAAGCGGAGGAGTCAGCATCGGATTGGTGGAACTTCCGGGGTAATTCACTCCAAATCCACCGACGGCCAGCACTCCGAGCCCATACGAAAAGTCGGAGTCCTCGGAATTCAGGACCACGCCAAATTCGGGAAGGGGAAACACGCCGGTGTCACTATTGTTAGAACCTGAAACTGTTGCAGCGGGAAATCCGGGCGCGAGACTTCCGGCATTCACGGTTGATGCCAGAGTCGAATGCGGCAGCAGCAACTCCAATCCAAAATCCATCGATGAAGGCAATGCGGATATCGTGGCCGGATTCCACTGAAACGCGCCGAGGGTATCAACGGGAGCAGCGGTCGTCGCACCAGCCATCGACCGACTGACAGGCCCAACGCCGCTCAACGTTGCTCCAAATTGTGCATGTGTCTTTTGCTGAGCCAGGAAAACCAGGAACAGGCTCGCAGCAACTTGAACGTAAGGCTTTATCATTTGGCGTTCTTTGCAATCAATGCAATGGGAGCGTCCTTTCTTCCACGACACCGTTGTACAGACAACATTTGGTGGTGCCGTGAAGTGCTTGCCTCCTCCTGCGCTCGCACTTATCGACAGGTCTTCCAGCCACGGTCTGGGCAAATGGTCGGTGAACGGGAAAAAGTACTCAGATTCGGGGAAACGATCCCCCTGAATTGAGTGTTTCCATGCAAACAATGCGGTGTATTCCAGGCGATCGCCTCTCCCGGCGACCGTTATCCCTGAGGTACTTCCACATACCGTTGTGCAGGAAATCCGAGAGAGGGTTTGTGCCTCGTTTCGCCGGAGGAATACCGTCCTCACGGTCGGGCGATCGAAAACGAATAGGTGCCCAGAACAGGATCCGGATCGTCGAGGTAAGCCCCGGCAGATATCGTTTCAACGATCTCGAACCCAGCAGGCTGGAGCAACTCTGATGGGTCGTCTGTTCCAAAAATGAACGACTCGCCGATGGAGTCCATGCCTTCCAGAAAACTGATGATTCTCTGATCGTTTGTGCGACGAGTCACCACTTTGGTATCCACAAAATCGATCCAGAGGCAGCTAAGCGGGTGCTGCAGGAGTCCACGAAACGCGGCGCAAAGTCGCAGGTTCTCGGCTTCTGAAAAGTACATCGAACAGCCTTCGAAGATGATGGCTGTTGGAACCCTGTGGTCGAAGCGTTCATGCTCTCCGATAACATTTGCCAGGTCATCGGTTTTGAAGTCCGCCTTCAACATCACCCTCTGGTGGCTGTAGTCCTTCGGCAGCAGCTTAATCACTCGCTCTCGCTCGGTGATCATTTCCGGCAGATCCACTTCAAAGAAAACGACATCCGGATGATTGGCCGCATGTTTAATTGACCGCATATCCAGCCCGGCCCCTGCCAGCACAACCTGGCGGAGCCCCGGAACCTGCTGAATCATTTCATCAATATGCTGAGAGCGCGTGAGTACCATGTCCTGAAGTTGCGGCAGGATCGAATTCAGATGATCAGCCAGCAGGTGCCCATGAGGTCCGGCGACAGAACCAGCGTGAGGACAATGTGTTCGCAGCTTCGCTCGAGCAGACGACTTGCCTCGCACACCAGCGATCATACGAGCCGACGCCTTAAGTTTGTGATTGAACAGTGTCGAGCGAGACGGTTGAGGTGCAGCGGGCGTCAACTGGATCGTGGGCTGAGCGAAGTACTTCATCTCGGCTTCAGCCGCAAGTTCGCCGTTGGCATAGAATCGTACGTGCAACGTCGCCAGAACACGATTGCCTCGGGAATAGCGACGGCGGATTTCTTCAGCCTGAACCGGCTCGATTTCACAGATGCCGGTCAGATGACCGGTGCTCGGGCTTTTGTACCGGACATTCATGCCTGCCAGCCAGAGTGATGCCGAAACTTCGTTACGGCAGGCGTGAATTCCCGCCAGAGGAACTCCTCGCAGCAAAGTTGCCAAAGCCATACCACCCGTATAGTCGGCCGAGAGAGAGATCAGCGCGGCCTGATGTGTGCCGTGTTGATTTGTCGTGGCTTTGTTCAGAGGAAGAAGCGTTTCACAAAATCCGTCTTTGACTTCTGTAATCTGCCAGTCACATTGTTCCAGCGCTGGAATGGATGTCCGAAGCAGGCTGGTCATCAGCGCGGGATTCATCCGATCCTGGTAATCCTGTTCCCAAGAGACTTCAAGCTGTTGTACAGACATTCTTTTTATCCTGCGATGACGGTTGAATGAAATGAACCGTCTTGCACGATAGAGCTGCACTTGCAGAATCTCAATGGGCTGTTATTGACAGGCTGTCGTGGTGACTTTGGTGAAGCAAGAAACGTTAAGTAGATTCCCGCACGTATGTGGAACGAGTTACGAAGGACAGGAAAACTTTGATGCAAAGCTTGGGTCGCGCTGGCAACAGTTTCCAGTTCTCACGTCATCTGCAGATTTTGTAAAGTTGTGCCGAATTGCTTTCCGGAAAGAACTTCGGTGTTGCACTCGCAGCGCAGAGCCCTGGTGATCGAAGCCAGTTCGGCTGCTACCAGTCTTGCACCGACAGGATCTTTATCGCGGGCGAAATCCTGAATCGCGATCCCCATGTTGGTGTAGTTTATTAAACCAACAGTTCCGCCCGTCCCTTTGATCCAGTGTCCAATCTGAGACAATCGCGTCCAGTCAGACGCGGCAATCGTTGATTGAATCTCCGGCAGTGCGAGTTCAACCTTTGACAGGAACCGCAATGCAAATTCGCGAAACACGGGATCTGCAGGCAATTCGAGCTCTGGCCGGGAAGATGCTTTCGAACCGGGCGCCGTATAAGTGGGAGCAGCCGCCTGAAAAACGGGTGCTGCACTGGACGTAGCGGATTTCCCTGGAGACACAATCTGATCAAAAGGTCGGCCGAGTTGCTCTGAGACGCTTCGCAGCAGCGTGGCCATCGAAATCGGCTTCGTCAGATAGCCCGAGCAGCCAGCCTGTCGGCATTTATCCTGATCTTCCTCCATACCGTTTGCCGTAATTGCGACGATCGGCAGTGTTATCCCGGCTGATCTCAGTGCTCGCGCCGCAGTATATCCATTCATGACCGGCATCTGCATGTCCATCAGAACCAGATCAAAATTCCCCCGCTGAATGAGGTTGACAGCCTCCTGCCCGTCGGCTGCAAGGTAACACTCGGCATTGGCTCTGCGGAGTACCAGAGCAAACAGTTCACGGTTCGCCTCGACGTCATCTGCAATGAGAATGCGGCAACCTTTCAGATTCGCCATTGGTTGACCTGCCGAGATCGGAGTCGTAAGCGAAGACTCCGCTTCTGCAGCGTTCAGCATTCGAATCTCGTTCAGCAGACCTGTGGCAATCGTGACCGTAAAGGTACTTCCAAAGCCAAGTTCACTGACCAGTTCTATTCCACCACCAAGTGCCTGAGCCAATTGGCGACTGATAGGCAAACCCAGTCCTGTGCCTCCGAATCTCCTCGCAACTGTCACATCCGCCTGCTTGAACGGTTCGAACACATCCTTCATGGCCGACGGGGGAATTCCCGGTCCGGTATCCGCGATCTGAATCCTCAACTGTCCCGTTGTCAGGACTGTATCAATAATCAGATCGACGCTTCCTGTTTCCGTAAACTTGATAGCATTTCCGATCAGGTTGGTCAGGATCTGTCGCAGGCGAGTCGGGTCTGTAAGAATCGTTTCTGGTATCCGGTTGGGCACTCGCAGCGATAGTTTGAGATTCTTGTCGACGGCTCGCGACTGCAGTGACGAAAGAACATCGGCCAGCAGCGCGTAAGGAGCGCACCGAATAGACTCAATCGTCAGTTGTCCGGCTTCGATCTTTGACAGATCAAGAAGATCATTCAACAGTCGATGCAGATGATTCCCATTGCTCAACACGCGATTCAGATGGGATGTCTGCTCTGGCTGAAGAGGCGTGTCTCCGTTCAGCAGCAACTCTGTGAAACCGAGAACAGCGCCGATGGGTGTCCGAATCTCGTGACTCATGTGCGCCAGAAAATTGCTCTTTGCTCGACTGGCCTGTTCTGCCGCATCTCGAGCCGCTGCAAGTTGTGTCTGAGTCTTGCGGAGACTGTCGGCGGTTTCCAGCAACTCAGCGGATCGAGCTTCGACCACCGCCGTTCGTTCCTCAACGATATTCTCCAGATTGGCATTGAGTTCCTGAAGACTTTGAAATCCATCCGCGTTTTCAAGTGCCGCGCCGGCAATGGCTGTAATGTACCTCGCAATCCGAAGTTCATTGGCGCCGAACAAGTCACGCACCTCAGAGTTCCCCACCACGAGGCACGACGTTACTCTGGACCGCACCACGATGGGACACACGAGCAATGAGCGAAACTCCATGCCGGAGTTTGCAGTCACGGCATCCAGAGACTTAATGGCCGTCAACACAGTTGACTTGATGGACTCACTGTTCGTGACTGGCTGGCCGTGGTCATCCAGTCGAACAACTTCACAGTGAATACTTCTAAGCAGCCGTCGGGCGGCATCAACAGCAGTTGCTGCGATCGTTGCAGGATCGTTTGCGACCGCAATTTGACGGCCGGATTCCAGCAAAGAGTCGAAGCGATCCACAAGTGACACAGAAGAAAGCATCCGCTGCGGCAGCTGTTCACTGCGAAAGGCCGCATGTCGGCGTTCCGCATGTTCCAGCGACGATTCTGCTCGGTGACATCCCAGCTCAACTCGAATCTTCTCGAGCAGCAATTCACTTTGAATGACTTCGTATTCCGCCCTCTGGCGTCGTGCGATCCGGACACTATTTTTCAGAAGCAGAACTGCCACGCGATTTCGATTTCGAAAGACGTGAGCCCATGCATACTCTCTCAGTGCGTGAGGCAGTTCGTTGCGAAATCGAAGAGCGATCAGCACAGCCCGAAACGCTGCCCGGCGGTGTTCCCGTATAATCCAGCGGCGGGGTCGGCGAGTCAGCGGCGAGTTGCCCTCAAGGTAAGAACGCAGCGCCGTCGCCTTCCAGGCGTAAAGCGGCGAGGTGTAAGTATTGGAGATCCCGGCACCTTTTGCAGCCAGAATTCCCTGATCAAAGATCTCAGAGGCTTCCTCGAATCGACCTTCAGAAATCAGGCAGATACCTTTGGCCAGAAGAACGTGAGCCTGGCCCTGAACATCGGCTCGCGGGCGGTCCAGTTCAATCTGCAGGACCGCTGGAGGGATGTCACCGTTGCTTGCACGAGCCCAGACTTCGATGATGTTTCCGCAAACCTGATAATCGCCGACAGCAAGGCCGGAGTTATATGCTTCGCGGGAGAGTTGCACAGCCTCTGTAAATCGGCCCAGCCGATACAGGGAGGCCGCGACCTGATACTGAGCAATATGCTTTTCCCAGAAGTCACCCGCTCGTTCGAGGATTCTGACACTGCGACGGCCAACTTCGACGCATTCCTCAAACTGAGCGGCCGAATAGAGCGCAATCGCGAGACAATGCAGTGATTGACCCTGCCCCCAGATATCATTCTGCTCCGTACGAATCTGCAGTGATCGTCTTCCATAGGCGATCCCGCGCTGACTTAGAGGAATCAGGCTCATGGCAGGAGCATGTTCTGAATAGGCCTGGGCCAGCTCCGCCGTTGGCTTGTATCGTTCCGCCAGATTCATTCCTCGCAAATGCGAGTGCAGGACTTCCAGCTTGCTGCGTACAAACCAGTAAGCATAAGCGAGACGACTGTGAAGCCTCCAGATTAGTCGATCGTCGGCTGATGGTTCAGCCTTGAATTTTGCCAGAAAAAACTTTGGCAGCAATGAATGAAACGCCTGAACGGCAACTTCGCGAACGGTAGAGTATGGCAGACGCCATGTCGATGGCAGCTTGCCGCCGAGGGTGATCAGCGCGGATTCCCAAAGCTCAATCGCACGATCCTTCTTATCCTCCTTGAAGGCCAGTTCGCCAAGTTTCAGAGTGACTTGCGCGCGGGTTGCGGACGAGTCCGCGCACTGGATGGCTTTCGCAAAGAATGGTTCCGCTTCCTGATAGCGGCCGGAGAGCATCAGCACATCACCAAGTCCATAAAGAACCCGGAAATCCGGCTGCTCGAACAGAGCGAAACAACTTCGCAGCGCGATTCGATACTGCTGCTCAGCAGATTCCAGCGAGTGGCTGATCCTCGCCTGCTCCGCCGCTTCAATGGCAAAATCTTTCGCCAGATCGGTACGGCCGGAGGCGTCATGATGCAGAGCAATGTCAAAGATGCGGTGCGGCGCGTATTGGCTTAGATAGACTGCCGCCCGACGATGAATATCGGCTGTTCGATTGGCAGACAGTGTCTTCAGGATGGCGTCGCGAATCTGATCATGCATGAACACACAGACGCTGCCGGAAGATCGTTCCCAGACCAGGTAGTTCCTTCTGGGTTCGGTAAGCAGTGCAAGGACTCGTTCACCGGGAATCTCTGCGAGTTCAGCCGCCATCTCAATGGCGAATTCCTTGCCCAGCACGGCCCCGACAGCCAGCAGTTGCTGAGATTCCGCTGGCAGACGGAACAGTCGCTGTTTCAGAACTTCTGCTGCTTCGCCGCACAACTGGAGATTGCGGAGTTGTCCGTCATCAACTTTCCAGCCGGTGTTCGACGGAGCCAGAATCTCCGCTTCCACAAGGCCACGAAGGACCGCCGACGCCACAAACGGATTTCCGGTGGACATCTCCCAGACCGTGTCCAGAATCTGTGGTGGAAGTCCGCCAGCCATCGAGTTCAGCAACTGATCGTGATGCGCGCGGTTCAGTAGTTCCAGAGCGACTCGTGCAGAACAGAACAGCGTGTCTCGCAGACGCTCTGACGTTGCATCATGAGGACGCGTACCAACGATCAGCATCGTCTGACGAGGATTCGTCAGATGCCAGCATTCCAGCATGGTCAGCGTCAGATCGTCGGCCCACTGCATGTCGTCCATCAGCAGCAGCAGCGGTCGATCGGCAGTCCCCAGTGCCCCCAGAAAGGTTGCCAATGCCACAGAGATTCGCCGATCCGAAAGTTCGTCGGTTCGCTCAGGCGGGATCTGTAAATTCAATTCTGCCACAATCTCAGGAGTGATTGTCTGCAGTTCTCGTCCGAGGTCACTGAGTTCTGCAGCCAGACGTGTCCTGAGGGCTTCATCCTGACGAATGATTTCAAGGCACTGACTCAGTGTTCCTCGCAATGAAGCGAGCGGTGCCAGACCGATCTGGTTCTGTCCATTGGCGCGAAGGATTCGAAATCCCCGGGCAACAGCCGTACGTGAAATTTCAAGAAGCAGCCTTGATTTTCCAAGACCCGACACTCCTGTTACCAAAACGGTACGACTGCCTCCCTCACGGATCGAATCCAGTTCCGACTGCAACATCGCCATATCTGCACTGCGACCCACGAAGGCCGGTTCTATCAGCGTCTCGCGACGATCCATAGTGCCCAGCACAAGGCGCTGAGGAAATTCCGTGGATAGAGTGGTCTTTACCTGGCGAAGGTCAAACAGAACTCCGGCCGCAGACTGGTAACGATCGCGAGGATGCTTCTGGAGCAGTCTCAGGACAATGTCATTCACAGCATGGGGGATTCGCGAACTCAGCACCGCAAGATCCGGTACCGGGGAAGTCATATGGTGAAACACCGTGTCGCCGGAAGTCGTCGCCGTGAACGGAGTCCGGCCTGCCAGGCACTCGAAGAGTACGATGCCGGCCGAGTAAAGATCCGAAGAAGCCCGCACATCTTCTTCCAAAGCTCCGAGAGCTTCGGGCGATGAATACGTTGCAATCTCCAGGGCTGCATCAGCGCTGAGCATTCCCTGCATGATCAGCAGTGGTCCATAGCCGCCGATGAAAGCACGCAATCGTCCCTGTGACTCCTGCAAATGAATTTCCTCAGGACGAATGCACCGACGCACGATTCCTTTGCTGTGCAGGACGGCCAACGATTCCAGCAGGTCTTCTGTAATCGAGAGGGTTTCATTGAGAGTCAGACCAGTTGTTCTGATCTTTTCCGCGAGAGTCGGCCCTTCAATAAAAGGACAGACGATTGTTGCCGAATCGCTGCAGAATTCGAAGTCCAAAGGAACGGTCATTCGTTCAATGGACAACATCGCGAGTTGCGCTGTTTCGTATTCCAGTCGCATTCGGACTGCTGGCGGAGTGTCTGCATCGAAATTCACATGATGCATCAGGACACGATCGCCCGATTCGCTCGCAGCGAGAACAGTTCTGCACGCTGCATTAACAATCAAAGTCGATTGATCTCGATAGTGCGACCAGTTCTTATGCATGGACGAGACAACTTTGTTGGTATTTCGGGTCGTTTGTGCGGGACAACTTAATCCGTATCCGCCGAAGTGATCTGAACCTCAATGATGTCGGCGCGTTTTGCGAAGAAGGCATCAAGGACGACAGGGTCAAAATGCTTTCCGCGTCCTTCGGCCATGATTTCAAAGCATTTTTTCAGCGGGAATGCAGGCTTGTAGGGTCGCTTGCTGCTCAGTGCGTCAAAAACGTCAGCAACGGCTGTGATTCGACCGCACAGTGGAATATCTTCGCCCGCCAAACCGAGCGGATAGCCGCTGCCGTCCCATCGCTCGTGATGAGTCAGTGCAATCTGCTTCGCAAGATCCAGAATTGGAGAGCGTGAAGAATCCATAATTCTCGCACCAATCTCAGCGTGTTGACGCAGGATCCTGGCATCGGATTCAGAGATTGGATCGGCAATACGTTTTCCAAAACCGCAATGTCTTTGCATCTGCTCAAACTCGTCCTGAGTAAGCTTGCCCGGTTTTAGAAGTATCGAATCTGCGATTCCAATCTTTCCGACGTCGTGCAACTGCGCTGCTGGCTCCAGGATATCCAGTTCTTCAGGAGAAAACCCCATCTGTTCGCCAATGATCCGCGTATAGCGACCGACTCGAAGCACATGCTGACCCGTATCGTCGTCGCGAAATTCGGCCGCGCGGGCGAGGCAATGAATGACTTCGAGCCGAGAGGCTTCCAGTTCGGCCGTCCTGCTACGGACAGCGTCTTCGAGCTGTTCCGAATGAAAGCCTAACTGATCCTGAAAGGCTTTGACCTTCAGAACATTGCTGATGCGAGCGAGCAATTCTTCACTGTGAACTGGCTTTGCCAGCAAATCCGTTGCACCTGCTCTCAGGGCAATAAGCTTTGTCTCTGGATCGGAACACCCTGTCAGGATGATGACAGGCGTTTGAGACAGAGCAGGATCAGATCGCACTGCCGAGAGTATCTGCAGTCCGTTGATATCCGGCATTTGAATGTCGAGCAATACGAGATCCGGACGATGAGCCCCGATCAGTGGCAGTGCCTGTCCCGAATGGTCGGTCGAGATGATGTTTTTGAATCCACCGATCTGAAGGTATCGCTGGACCACTTCGATGTTCAGCATTTCATCGTCAACAATCAGAATCGTCGCATCCAGAATATCCCGCCGTGATTCGTCAACGGAACCGTACGCATCCCGCGCCGGAAGGGGAAGCCTATGCCTTTTAGTGGAATGATGTGTTGCGGTCAGCATAATTACGTTTCTCGTGACAATCCGAGGCAGAAAAGAATCACACGAGCTGCAGCCCTCGTGTGGAGAAAAACATAGGTCAGAAAGCACAGTCGAGGTTGATTTGTTCACATTTCCAAACGCCCGCCCTCCCGCTTGCGTAAAGAATGCAGAATGCGCAACCCGCAACGTCGTCGATATGCGGGGATTCCTAAAATCAGATGGGCTTCTTTGCCTGGCAAAAACCCGCACAAGGTGGTATGGGAAGGTAAACGAGGGGACAGCAGAATTCGAAATCACCGTTCTCTCTGGCCTCTGTGTTCGTCCCGTAGTCTCTTCGAAGCAGCCGAGGCGTCATCCTGGGCATACTTTTACTGATGCTGATTCTTTTATTTTCTGTACTACCACAGCCTGCCATGCTGATTGTCTGGAACATGCAACATGGCTGAGTTTGCCGTCGAATCACAAAGTAGCCGTTACGCGACGTTGTGACGAGCGCCTTGGCACGCTCATTCGCCACCCGGCGCAGGTTCTAACGCGAAGGCAGCGCAAAGAGGCTGGTCGACGCCAAAAAGGCTCATATCTATAACGTGGAGTGAATGGCGACATTGTGCGTAATAAATTACGACAACTGTTCCGCCATCTCACCGGCGTGATAGCTGCTGCGGACAAACGGGCCGCTGGCGACCATGCCGAAGCCGAGCTGGCGAGCCAGTTCGCCGATTTCGTCGAACTCTTCCGGCGGCACGAAACGGTCGACAGGAAGATGCTCGGGCGTCGGCTGAAGATACTGACCCAGCGTCAGCATGTCGCAGTGGACGGCTCGCAAATCGGCAAACACATCCATCAGCTCTTCGCGAGTTTCCCCGAGACCCAGCATCAGGCCGCTTTTGGTCGGCATATCGGGAGCTTCGTCCTTCACCTGCTTCAGCAGATCCAGCGTGCGTTGATAGTCGGCGTTGCGGCGGACTCGGTGATACAGTCGAGGCACCGTTTCCGTATTGTGATTGAACACATCCGGACGCGCTTCGATGACTCGACTGATCGCCGCGCGGTTGCCGAGGAAGTCCGGGACCAATACTTCCACCTGGGCGCCCGTTTTCTCTCGAACGGCGAGAACTGTGCGGTACCAATGTTCCGCGCCGCCGTCTTTCAGGTCGTCACGAGTCACCGAGGTGATGACCACGTACTGCAAACCAAGTCGCGCGGCCGCTTCGGCGACTCGTTCGGGTTCATCCAGTTCCAGACGTTCGGTTTTGCCTTTTGGCACCGAACAGAAGCCGCACGGACGAGTACACACGTTACCGCCGATCATGAACGTCGCGGTCTTCTGCGACCAGCATTCCGTCCGATTGGGGCACTTCGCACTTTCGCAGACTGTTTCCAGTTTCAGGTCGGAAATCACGTCGCTGGTGTAGGCCATCCCCGGCTGCGGCAACGGCCGCTTCAGCCAGCGAGGCAATCGGCGCACGGGGCCGCCATCGATGATGTTCACACTGGCCAGAATTGAATCCGCAACGGGCGCGTCATTCGTCGGCTGATTGATGATTGGCAAACTTGTCATGAATTACGGTCCGGGTTCGTTTCAAAAAAGGATGACCAGTGTGCAGATGATAGTCGGGATACCCCAGTTGTTCACAGAGATGCTGAATCAATGCGGATCGCACCTGTGGCATTTGAGTCGGTCGGACGCGTTCGGCGTTCAGCGAGGAAACCTTCTGACCCAGCAACCCGCGACCGATTTCGCGAGCTTCATCCAGACGAGCGCTGACATTCAGAAAGACACCGAAGCTGGTGACTTCGTTTTCTACATGAAGGCCAATTTCCGCCACAACGCCGTGACGTCCGGAAACTGCTGTGGGATCGTTCGGAGAAATCGACGCCACCACCTGAACTTCCTCGCAGGTCTGAACAACGGCCCGCTGCAGGCAGGCGCGGTAGTCGTTTTCGTCCATGCTGCACTCAGGCAGAGACACGACAACGTACGCGGCCAGTTGGCCGGGCTGATGCAGAATGGCGTGCCCGTCACGTCGCAGCTTGTGCACCGCGATGAGTTTGGACTCCAGTTCACGCGGCGATTGAGGCAGCTCCAGCAGTGAGGCACCTTCACCAACAGTCACGGTTGGCGGATGTTCGCAGATCAGAATCGCGGCGTTGGTGCGAGCCTGCTGGCGGACTTCGTGAACCATCAGCTTCTGCAGCGCCAGCACCGACGGAACATCTACCATCCCGAGCAAACGGACTTCGGCCGTTGTCAGCGTGTGATTGGTAAAGGCTTCCCAGTCGATCGTCATGAGGTGTCTGTTTTGGATCCGTGCCAGCGGGTTTTGATTGAATCGTTTATTGATCCGTTAAACGAAAACGCTGAATCCGTGACGAAAACAACACCTTGGCGCGGGTCCTGACAATGCGGGAGGCCTTGGATCTGTTCCACGGGCAGCGGAGCATTGTAGGCATCCCGGACAATTCGCTCCAAGAACGTATCCGGAAATCGCGGAAGTGAGGACTTTTGTTGGGACGGAATCTGCAAGTTTCCCCGGCTCTGCTCTGGATTCTGATGGCATTCCGTGTTAGCAATTACAGTCCCACCAGCGAAGCAGTCGCATTCCGGCTGTACATCCATCCCGCCTTCTCTCGCCGGAGCCCGCCAAAAATGCTGAGACTCAATGGAAAAAAAGACCACTATGGTCGTTTTTGTGACGGTTTTTCACGACGCAGTCTGCTAAATATTGGCACACTGGCCGCCATGGGCACCGCCGGCGGATGGACTCTGCCTTCCCTTCTGCGAGCAGAAAACGCAGCCGGGATCAAAAAGAATCCCAAATCGGTGATCATGATTTATCTGGTCGGAGGTCCTCCGCATCAGGACATGTTCGACCTGAAGCCCGAGGCCCCCCAAGAGTTCGCTGGTCCGTGGAAACCAATCGCCACCAATGTTCCCGGCATGGACATTTGTGAAGCGTTCCCACAACTTGCCCGCATGGGCGACAAACTGACAGTGATTCGGTCGCTGGTCGGCAATCAGGCCGATCATGACGCGGTGCAGGTCTTCAATGGTCGAGATCCGAAAAAGCCAAAGCCGTCGGGTGGCTGGCCTCAGTTTGGATCCATGGTTTCAAACGTGCTCGGCACCGCCACACCGACCGCGCCGCCTTTCGTCAGTCTGTGTTATCCGTGCACACATGGTCCGTACAACGAACCAGGCCCTGGCTTCCTGGGCACGTCACATGCGCCGTTTCGTCCGATGGGGCCAACTAAAGAAGATATGGTTCTGAACGGCGTGTCGCTGGATCGCCTGGCGGATCGCAAATCGCTGCTGCGAAGTGTTGACCAGCTTCGCCGCGATATGGACGCCACGATGACTATGGCTGGCATGGACACGTTCACCGAACAGGCGATGGGGCTGCTGACTTCGTCCAGACTTGCCGAAGCTTTGGATCTTTCGAAAGAGGATCCAAAAGTTGTCGAACGCTACGGCACGGGTGATCCGAAGATTGCCATCGACTACAACGGCGCGCCGCGAGTTCCTCAAAGTCTGCTCGTGGCTCGCAGATTGATCGAAGCCGGTGTCCGCGTCGTGACGCTGAACTACAGCAAGTGGGACTGGCACGGCGGCAAGAATGCGGAAGGCCGCGCAGACAATTCCATCTTTGTGCGTGAACAGGAAGATTTTCCAGTCTTTGACCAGTGCGTGAGCGCGCTGGTGGAAGATTTGCATCAACGCGGTCTGGCCGATGACTGCGCCGTGATTGTGTGGGGTGAGTTTGGGCGCACGCCGAAGATCAGCAACATCGTCGGACGCGACCATTGGCCGCAGGTGAATTGCGCGTTGATGGCCGGTGGAGGCATGCGACACGGTCAGGTGATTGGCGCAACAGACCGCATCGCCGGGGAAGCGATCGCTCGTCCCGTGACGTTCGGCGATGTGTATGCGACGCTGTTTCATCATCTGGGGATTACAACCGATCAGATGACAATCGCCGACAACAACGGTCGTCCTCAGTATCTTGTGGAAGACGGCGGCAAGGTGATGCGCGAACTGGTGTGATCGGGAAGACTTTCTGAACGCAGGTTGACCACGAAAGACACGAAAAGAAGGCTGGTGGGCAAAAAGTCTCTGTCCCGCCCCCGAGTTTACCTCGTGGGTTCATTCCGACTTTGCACTACGGAAAATTGAACATCATCTGCTTCGGAGCTCACCCGGACGATGCGGAGTACAAAAGTGGCGGGACAGCGGCGCTCTGGGCTTCGATGGGACATCGAGTCAAACTGGTTTCTGTCACCAACGGAGAAATCGGGCATTGGCAGATGGCTGGCGGACCGCTCGCCAAACGTCGTACGGCGGAATCCGCGGAAGTTGCAAAACGGCTGGGCGTGACATCTCAGGTGCTCGACATTCACGACGGCGAACTTCTTCCGACGCATTCGAAATCTGCGAGTACGGGACTCAGCCTTCCGACGCAGAAATTAAACGGCTCTTCCCGTTCCTGCCTCAGTAGACGCCAGACTTCGCCGATGAGCGTTCATCTCACTTTGAGAGCCGCGAGGCGCTAGCCGCGGGTGTTTTCATTGTGCTTTTTAAGACACACACCCGCGGCTAGCGCCTTGCGGCTCACAATTAAAAGTGGTTTTTGACTATCGTCGCAGCAGAAACTCATTGGAATTCAGCACGGCCCAGGCGACATCCTGCAGTGCGATGCGGCGATCCGGCCGAGCATCCACGTAGCCGCGCATCAATGCCAGTTCCTCAGCCGATGGAGGCCGAACAAGAGCAGCCCGGTAAAGCTGGTTTAAAAATTCTTCCGTCGAAAGATCGCTGCTCACAGCCTGAGTCACGCTGTTTTGTCCGTCCCGCAGCAGATCGGAAATCAATTCGCCGCTCACCATTTCCATCGTCTGCGCCAGCGTCGTTTCGCCGGTCCGCTCACATTCGCACGTCTGCAGCTGGCTGGGTTTTCCAAACAGCGTCAAAAAGCGATCGCCGTTTTCTGGTCGACTGTAGCGATTACCACCATTAGAAACACCGCTGAGCTGAACAGCGCGCGTTCCGTCCGGATGCCCGCCGAACTTTGCAGAGGTCTGCAGAACCTGACCAACGCAGTCCAAAGTCTGTTCGGCGGTGAGACGTCGCGGGACAACATGCGAGAACAGACTTTCATCCAGACGATTGGTCTCATTCACTGTAGAAGACAGCTGATAAGTGGCGGAGTTCAGAATCAGCCGCATCAGTTTTCGAACGCTGTAGCCCGAGGCGACAAATTCAGACGTCAAAGCCTCCAGCAGTTCGGGATTCGAAGGTGGATTGCTGAAGCGAAAGTCGTCGATCGGATCCACAATCCCCGCTCCGATCAGCTGAAACCACACGCGTTTGGCTTGGGTCGCCGCGAACCGTTCGTTGGCCGGATCGCTCAGCCACAGAGCCAGCGGCTGCAATCGGTCGATGTCTTTTTTCGCTGCCGTGGCAGTGGCTTTGGCGGAGGCATCGCCCAAAAATCGCAGGCCCACAATCTTTCCGGTGGTCGGGTTTTTCACATCGCCGTCGTCTTTCTGCAGGAAGATCTGTTCGCCGTTGAACTCGTGCTTGACGTTTTCGTCTCGCCGTTTGTTTTCAATGATCTTGTAATCGACTCGCGCGAAGAAATTGGTCCAGCCGTAGTAATCATCCTGCGTCCAGCGATCGAATGGATGGTTGTGGCACGTCGGACATTGCAACCGGATGCCGAGAAACACCTGAGCCGCCGATTCCGCGCGCTCCTCCGGAGTCCTGCGAGAACCGGCGACCCTCTTCATGAGGCACCTGCATCGACGGCTTTTGCAGCAGGAGACTGTCATCCGGATTCAGGACATTCGCCCGCCGCCCGGCCAACTGCCGCGTGATCGTCATAAAATCGAGATCCGGATCCTGACCTCGCAGTGAGATCTTCAGCCCGCCTTTTCCATTCTGATTCCCATGACAAGTCCCCAGACTGCAGCCAGCCTTCGATTGAAGTTTGAACTGCCTGACCCCGCTCTGGAGTCCAGTCTCATCGCCGGTCGCAACGACGCATAAGGCGATGCCTGGGCATTTCGCTCCTGCCGGCGGTACGCACTCATGTCTGGCTGCGGAAGAACTCCAGGCGGTTATCTGCTTTCTTTCGGAGGATTCCCAGGCAATAATGGGCTCCCTGCAGGAATTCGGCGCTGACGAATTCCAACGATTCCTGATTCTTCCGGCGAAACTGCCTCCGCATTTTCGTTGAGCTTTCCCACCTGTTTTAAAAGCGGAGAATTTCATGACAAGTTCACACGGTGCCTCACGGCGCGGCTTCATTAAGACGTCAGCGGCCGTGGCGGCTGCTACGGCAACGCTCAGCAAAGCGGCCTCAGCCGGTCTGTATGCGTCGATGGACGACACAATTCAAATCGCTCTTGTTGGTTGCGGTGGTCGCGGAACCGGTGCGGCCAGCAATGCACTGTCTGTTGACAACGGGCCGCTCAAGGTTGTAGCGATGGCGGACGTGTTCGAGAAGAATCTCGAAGCCAGCCATGGCAACCTGGAAAAAGAATATGGAGCAAGCGGCAAGCTGGATGTTCCGCCAGAACGCCGCTTCGTTGGGTTTGATGGCTACAAGCAAGCCATGGACGTGCTGAAGCCCGGCGATGTTGTAATCCTCACAACGCCACCGGCTTTCCGCTGGGTTCACTACACCTATGCGATCGAAAAAGGTCTGAACGTCTTCATGGAAAAGCCGGTGACCGTGGACGGGCCAACAACCCGTCGCATGCTGGCTCTGAATGACAAGGCGATCGAAAAAAATCTGAAGGTGGCTGTCGGTCTGATGTGCCGTCACTGCGAAGCGCGTCGTGAACTGTTCGATCGAGTTCAGAGCGGCGAAATTGGCGATGTGACGATGCTGCGAGCCTACCGCATGGCAGGTCCAACAGGCACTGCGGCCACAGGTCCAAAGCCAGAAGGTGCCAGCGAGTTGCTGTATCAGATCAGTCGCTTCCACGCATTTCTATGGCTTAGCGGTGGTGCGGTCAGTGACTTCCTGATTCACAACATCGACGAATCCTGCTGGATCAAGAATGCATGGCCGGTACGCTGCAAAGCCAGCGGTGGACGTCATTACCGTGGTGATAACGTGGACCAAAACTTCGACAATTACTCCATGGAGTATACATTCGAAGACGGAGCCAAGTTGTTTGTGAACGGACGTACAATTCCAGGCTGTTACCAAGAATTCGCAAGCTACGCTCATGGGACAAAGGGCCTAGCCGTCATTTCGTCCGCGTCACACTGGCCGTCTCGTGCTCGAATTTACAAAGGGCAAAACGAAGACGAGAAGAATCTGGCATGGGAGTTTCCTCAGCCGGAAAAAAACAATCCTTACGTCGACGAATGGAAGCATCTGATTGCCGCCATCCGCAACGACGAAAAGTACAACGAAGTGGAACGCGGCGCGATGGCGAGCCTCGTGACTTCGATGGGTCGTATGGCCGCTCATACAGGTCAGGAAATCACTCTTGAGCAGATGATGAACTGCGAGCATGAGTTCGCTCCGGATATCGACAAGCTGACCATGGAATCGGAATCTCCACTTCAGGCCGATGCGGAAGGTAAGTACCCAATTCCGCTGCCAGGTCTCGAGAAGACTCGCGAATACGCATGATGACAGGAAAGCGACCTTCTGCCTCATCAGAGGCAGAAGGTCGTCCAGTCGTTCTTGTTTAACGCCACTCTCAGTGGTTGTGGATTTACTGTCGGTTTGCTTTTCCACTGCGAAAAGACCGCCAATACAGGCCCGCATCGCCAGCGAGTGAGTCAATGGGCGATCAGAGCTCACGCGCCGGCGCGTCGAGCCTGAATAAATTCACACCCTCTCCGTGTTGAAGGTCGCAGGCACATTCCCTGTGCCGCGCCGCTACAGTTCACGACAACAGTTCACGACAACAGTTCATCCCACCTGCGGCCGGGTTTCGGCCGTAACGGCTTTTGCGAGGCTACTACGATGAGAATTCCTGTTCTGACATCCCTGTTAATGGCCGCGGTGGCTATGGGCAGTCTCCTGAACGGCTCTGCTTCTGCGGACGACACATTGGTCTTCGAACCAAAGGCCCATGCGGATGTTGCAAAGCACATTGTGCTGATTTCCGGTGACGAAGAGTATCGGTCTGAAGAAGTCATGCCGATGCTCGGCAAGATTCTCAGCCAGACGTACAATTTCAAGTGCACCGTGATCTTTGCGATGGGACCCGACGGAGCCGACTATCTTGACTCCAACAACCAGCAGGGTCTGCGAGGCCTGGCGGCATTGGATTCGGCTGATCTCATGATCATTGCCACTCGATTTCGTCAGCCATCAGCAGAGCAAGCAAAGCATGTCACCGATTTTCTGAACGCAGGAAAGCCGGTCATTGGCCTTCGCACGGCGACTCATGCATTCAACGGCGACGAAAAATTTGGCGACTCGATTTCCTTCGCTGAGTGGGGCCTGAGAATTCTGGGCGAACAATGGGTGTCGCATCACGGACACCACAAGGTCGAAGGGGCTCGTAGTGTTGTGGAGCCGGGGGCTGGCAAGCATGTAGTTCTACAGGGCGTTGGTGAGATTTTTGCTCCGAGCGATGTTTACGGAGTAACTCACCTGACCGATGCCGACACTATCCTGTTGCGCGGCGCGATTACGGAAACTCTCGATCCGGAATCAAAGACGCTCGTCGACGATGCTCGCAACAAACCCATGCAGGCGCTCGCCTGGCTGCATGCGTACAAGGCGCCTAACGGCGAAGAAGGCCATTCCTTCTGCACGACGGCTGGAGCAGCGGTGGACTTCGTGGACGAAGACCTGCGACGTCTGGTTGTGAACGCCGCGATTCATCTGACTGGTGGTAAAGTGCCGACGAAGGCGAACGTGGACTATGTCGACCCGTTCTATCCGACCTTCTATGGCTTCATCAACGATCCCAACTATTACAAGACGCTCAACTGGAGGCCGGCCGACTTTGCTCTTGGCAAAGCACCTCACCGCGAAGATCCTCCTGGCAGTCCAAAGTGGCCACATCGGCCGATGCCAGAAAAGAAGTAGATCCTGTTGCGAAGGTCGCTGCGATGTCCTTCTCCCTCTCGGGGGAGAAGGTGGCCGTTAGGCCGGATGAGGGGGCTTCTGATTGCGAAAATGCAGGCTTATTCCGCGTTTCCCCAAATCTTTCTGCGTCCAGACGAGCGTGACAAAGATGAAAGTAGAGGTCACTCTTCGAGTCGCGCGATTCTAAAATGCACGCATTTTCGGAATCGCATTCATCACTCAGAGAGTGATGGCTACTTTGCCCGCAACCATCCGTCCAGACTGCTACCCGCAGCCACGGCAGATCCGGCTGTCGGCCATCATCAGAGCGTGGGATCCAGAATGACTTTCATCGCGCCCGGTTCGCCGGCGTACAGGCGAGCGAACCAGTCGGGGCCCTGGGCCAACGAGGCTTTGGCGGTGATCAGTGGTCCGACGCGAATGGCCTGTCGTTCCAGCAGATCAATGCACGCAGGGTATTCACCGCTGGAGGCACAGGTACCATAGAGCGAAATTTCGCGAGTCACAATCGACTGCAGTGTCTCCCAGTGTGACGGGAGTACGATTGGCTGCATGCACGGCGACAGAGACGGCTTCGATCATTGCCGCGTGTTCAAATGGCAGACAGTCGGAGATGCGATAGCTGATGTGCTGTGGGACGGAAACGTATTCCGTTTGCTTGGGATTGCTTTGTGGCTCGGGTACCATAGAAGTCTTACCCGATTGCCCGCGTCCCTTGCAGGCTGTTGAAAGAGTCACAACCTGAGCCGCGAGGCGCTAGCCGCGGGTGTTTTCGTTGTGCTTTTAAGACACACACCCGCAGCTAGCGCTTTGCGGCTCACTAAATCAACAGCCCGCTTGCGCGGGTGGTAAAACCTGCCATCAAGGAGTTCCAGTGATGCGTTGCGGTCTGTTTGCAGTGCGTCTTTTCATTCTGATCGCCATGATTCTGCCGGCTGTTGCGGATGAAAAGCGATCCGTCCCGCCCGATCATCCCGAACGTGCGAAGACGGGGCTTGCGCTGTTCAAAGCGTCCGTCCGCACCACGCTGACTACGCATTGCCTGGACTGCCACGGAGGAAAATCCACGAAGGGTGATTTCGACCTTTCTTCGCGAGAAGCATTGCTCAGCAGTGGATTTGTCACCGATTCCGCAGACGACAGCCTGCTTGTGGATTTGATCACTCACACGGCCGAGCCGCACATGCCGTTCAAAGCTCCAAAACTGGCCGACGAAGAGATCGAACAGATCCGCATCTGGATCAATCTGGGATCGCCCTATGATTCGCCGCTTGCGGAAAAATCGAAGGCCCCTGCCCTTGAAATGCAGGTCAAAGACAGTGACCGCCAGTTCTGGTCGTTCCAGTTGCTTCAGCCTGTGACTCCCCCGAAGGTTCAAGACACTGCCTGGAGCCGCAGTCCGATCGACCAATTTATCCGAGCCAGACAGGAAGCGGCGCAGCTGACACCGAATGAAACCGCGGATCGACGAGTTCTGATTCGAAGGGCTTACTTTGGACTGCTCGGACTGCCACCGACTCCGGAACAGGTTGATGCCTTCGTCAAGGACGCCGATCCGAATGCCTGGTCGAAGCTTATTGATGGGCTGCTGGAGTCGCCGCAGTATGGCGAACGCTGGGCGAGGCACTGGATGGACGTCGCCCGGTTTGGAGAATCGCACGGCTATGAACAGGACTACGACCGCCCCAACGCCTATCACTACCGCGATTTTCTGATTCGCGCTTTGAACGCCGATCTGCCGTATGACCAATTTGTGCAGTGGCAACTGGCTGGAGATGAGCTGGCTCCGGAGAATCCGCTGGCGATGATGGCCACAGGATTTCTGGGAGCCGGTGCGTTTCCCACACAACTCACAGAAGCCGAATTTGAATCGGCTCGCTACGACGAACTCGACGACATGGTCATGACCACCGGTGTTTCGTTTTTGGGACTGTCTGTCGGATGTGCGCGCTGTCATGACCATAAGTTCGATCCCATTCCGGCCCGCGACTATTATCGCCTCGCAGCAACATTCAGCACGGCGATTCGGGCGGAGACAGATCTTGATCTGGCGCCGGAAGAGAACAAAAAACGTCAGAGCGAGTTTGATGCGCAGCTGGGTGATAAGAAACGGGCGGCGGCTGAGTATGAGAAGGCTCACCTGGCTGGAAAATTTCGGCAGTGGCTGGCAACGTCTCAAACGTCGGAGCCACAAGGACGATGGGAGACTCTGCATATCGTTTCGGTCGAATCGTCAGCTGGAACAAAGTTTGAAGCAGTGCCTGATTCCTCACTGCTGGCGACAGGGACAACTCCTGCTCAGGATGTTCTGACCATCGTTGCGGAATCGCATCGGCCTGGGGTGCGAGCGTTGCGACTGGAAGCGCTGGCTCATGATTCGCTTCCACAAAAAGGTCCGGGGCGTGCAGGAAATGGGAATTTTGTTGTCAGCAATCTGCAAATTCAGGTTGCTCCGCTTTCGACCGGCGCGGAGTCCGATAAGTCGCAGGCTCAGGAGCCAGCGCCGCTGATCGCAGCTCGAGCGACTCATCAGCAGAATACGGATTCGCTGTCCGTCGCCGCATCGATTGATGCTGATCCGGCGTCCGGCTGGGCGGTGGATGCGGGAGGGATTGGCAAGGACCAGGCCGCGGTATTCGACCTGCAGGCGCCCGTTGAGTTCAAAGACGGAGCTCGCTGGATCATCACTGTGAGCATGAATAACCCGAACCCGCATCATAGTCTGGGGCGTTTCCGCCTGTCAGTGACTGAGCGGGCTCAGCCGGCGCCTGAAGTGGGCGTCAGCGGTCCGGACGCAAAAGTTGTGCATTCGCTGGATGTGCTGCGAACGTCTCTTAAAGAATCCTCGATCGACGAATCCTCGGAGGAATGGAAAACTGGTCTGGCATGGTTTGCCTCAATGGAACCAGAGATGGTGACCTTGAAGCAGGCTGTTCTGGATCTGCAGAAACAGGGGGCCGGTCTGCAGATGGCGAAAGTCATGGTGACGAGTGAAGGTTTACCTCACATGAGCCACCATGCTGACGATCGCGGCTTCCCGCACTTCTATGCTGAGACTCATTTGTTAAAGCGTGGCGATGTGCATCAGAAGCAGGACGTTGTGCCGGCCGGATTCCTGCAGGTGCTGGCTCCCGCCGGCCGAGACTTTTCCTATTGGCAGGTGCAGCCTCCGGCAGGCTGGACGCGTACCAGTTTTCGTCGTGCAACGCTCGCTCACTGGATGACGGATTCGAAAGAAGGCGCAGGAGGTCTGGCGGCGCGAGTCATGGCCAACCGGCTGTGGCAGCATCATTTCGGACGTGGGCTTGTGTCGACGCCGAATGACTTTGGTGTGTCCGGAGAAAGACCATCGCATCCGGAGCTGCTCGACTGGCTGGCGTCCGATTTGATTGAGCATGGCTGGACGCTGAAGCGAATGCACAAGCTCATCATGACGAGCCAGGCGTACATGCAGTCCGGCGAATTTGATGAGACGCGAGCCCAGATTGATCGTGAAAATCTGCTGCTCTGGCGACGGACTCCTCAACGACTGGAGGCCGAAGCGATTCGCGATACCATGTTGGCGGTATCGGGGAAGCTGGATCTGACGCCGTTCGGGCCGGGGAGTCTGGATCAGAACATGACACGCCGGAGTGTGTACTTCTTCATCAAGCGAAGTCAGCTGATTCCGATGATGATGCTGTTCGACTGGCCCGAGCATCTTGTCAGCATTGGCCAACGACCTGTGACGACGATTGCTCCGCAGGCGCTGATGTTTATGAACAGTCCTCAGGGACGCGACTATGCGATGGCGTTTGCGAAGCGATTGCCGCAGGATTCCCCCGAGAAGGCGATTCAGGATGCGTGGCGATCGGCATTCGGGCGAGATCCTTCCGAGGCGGAATCGCAGGCGAGCCTGCAGTTTTTGACACGGCAGCACGGGCTTCACGCATCAGCCGGTCATGGGGATGCAGCTCAGAAGTCGCTCATCGATCTGTGCCAGGCTGTTTTGAGTATGAACGAGTTTGTATACGTGGAGTAGTCTGGCCAGCAGAGGTCCGTAGCAGAAACCGCCAGGGCTTTCGGAGACGAGCGCTCGTCCGAAACACTGGGCGAGTTCCGCTATAAAGTGACTGGCATTGGGCGTCCGCTCGTAATTCTCGTGTCCGTCACGTTTTCGATTGCCAAAAGAGTCCCCATACAAGCTCGAAGCGCCAGCGAGTGGGCTGCCATAGCACGTTGGCCCACTCGCTTTCTCACTTCGCGTTTTGTAATGAAGTGCACGGGCTCGCGAGTGGGCTGCCACCGCCCGTTGGCCCACTCGCTGGCGCTTCGAGCTTGTATAAACTCACAGCTTGGGAGCACGCAACGATGACGGCGCAATAAAAAAACGGCTGAAGTTTCCCGGAGGAGACTCAGCCGTTTTCGTGTTTTCTGTGCTGGAGAACCAGTCAGACTACTTCTTTGCCTTAGCTGCTGGCTTCTTTGCAACTGGGGCTTTGGTCGCCTTAGCGGCGCCGGTCTTCGCCTTTGTTGACTTAGCTGCCTTTGCTGGCTTGGCGGCACCAGTCTTTGCTTTGGTTGACTTTGCTGCAACTGGGGTTGGGGCTGGGGCTGGCTTAGCAGCGGCTGCCTTTGCCTTTGTTGACTTCACTGCAGTTGTCTTTGCTGGGGTGCTCTTTGCGGCCATGACCAATTTCCTCCGTGAGGATTCTGTGACACCGATAAAATTTGCAGGATGTTCGCCGGTGTCAGGACAAACAACCGCGAGTACTTCAGGTTGCGGTGGGGCCGAATGGACTCACCTGTGACAACCTGTCTGGGGTTATAAGGGACTTTCATCGAATGCGTCAAGTGGAAATCTTTTTACCTCAGCATGTTCCCGACAAGCAGTCATCACTAAGTCTGCCTCATGCAGACCGCAAACATTGGCCTTCAACATTTTCTCATCAGCAATGTGAGTCTCAGGGAACGGTTACCTGCCATACGATCCAGCCCATCAGAATTGACCGGGCTGACCAAAGCGCTGTGCGAATCCAGTTCGTCAGCACCAGCCGCTTCCAGGCCTGTGGACGGAATGCTTTTTCGAGCTGCTGATGCAGTGGCACCTGAATCAGGAATGTGGAAGCCCACAGCAGGAACGTCAGAATTCCGCCCACCACGAGTTCTGACTCCACGGTTGCGATCGGTCGAAAGGCCAGCCAGCCGGAGGTCGCAAGTTCCCCGGTCATCAGCGGCAGAACGATGGGCGAGATGCGTCGGCAATGAGCCGCTTCGTACGCGGGAAAGCCGTCCTGCGGAACGAGCGACATCAAAGGATAATTGACCTGCTGAATCAGCCAGATCAGGCCGGTCATCGCGAAGGTGAAGAACACGCAGGTCAGGAGAATCAGGTTCATCAGGAGTTTACCGGGAAGGAAATTGGCTGTCATTTTTCCGCAGTCGCGAATCGCCTGCGGCGTCCATCGACCACATTTTAGACACATGATCCGATTTAACCCGTCACCAGATCGCAGTTCATCAGCAGTCTGAATTCGATTGCATTGATCGCTGACACATTTCTGACAAGTTCATTTTTCCCAGGAAAAAGCGGGGGAAACGGTCGGAAACGTGGTCTTGCCGAGTACGCAGCGAATCTGCCTGGAAATTTGCGGGAACAGTGTCCTCATCTCGGGCGTCAGGAGGCTCGCGGGTCGGACGAAATTGCGGATCCTCGCATGTTGGATTTGACGGTCACCAGAAGTCTCCCTTTCACAAGCTCAGGGACTCATCTGGCCGGTAAGTTACCAATAGGATATTTTTCAGTTTGCGAGTCCAATCGCGGATTGTTCATTTCAGCTAAGGTGTGTGTCATGCGCAACTCGCTTTTGTGTCTGGTGTCAGTGGTGGTTCTAAGTTCCGCAGGTCTGATGGCAACAACAATGCAACCACCACCAGCTGACAGAAGGGCTCAGGCGAAGAAGCTGTTCGAAGAGAACAACTTCAACGACGCCCTGAAGCTGTATCGCGAACTGGCAATTGATCCGGAGAACACTGGCAAAGGTATGCCCGAAGATCTGGGCTTTGCGATTGCCTGCCTCAACAATCTGGGTCTGGTTCACGAAGCCGACGAATTGATTGAGGGATCCATCGAAGCTCACAAAACCGATTTTCGCCTGCTGACTCGTGCAGCCGCTGCCTATGCGGGTGAAATTGAATCCGGTGGCTTTGTCATTGCCGGAAAATTTGAACGGGGTGGTCATCGAGGCGGCGGGCAATGGGCCAGCGTGGCGGCTCGCGATCGAGTCCGGTCACTGCAACTGCTGCTACAGGCTATCGCACTGGCAGAAAAAGACGACAACGCAACTGCGGTTGAACGAGCCGATCTGTGGCAGACCATTTCAAATCAGATCAGCGCCCCGCGGCATGGGGAAGCCTGGAAGCTTCAGGATTTGACCGACCTCGTGACTCTGCCGGATTTTGAAATCTCCGACGGAGGAATGCCGTACTATGGTCGAGGTGGACGCGGCATCTGGCCTCCCGGCAACACCAGCAAAGGAGCACCGGTCGACAAGGATGGTAATCCTGTCTTCCATCACATGCCGGAATCCTGGGAAACGGCTAAGTCTGATGGCGAACGCTGGCGCTGGGCGATGGCTCAGGTGGTGAAGCATCTGAAAAACCGACGCAGCCAGATCGACCTGGAATGGGCCGGCTTTCTGCAGTCGCAGTTTGGCGTGGGAGCATCTGCCGTGGGCGTGCCTCCTGTGATTCAGATCACAGCCAAGGAGGACAATGCGGAACCCCAAAAGCCACAGAACGCCACCGTCTGGAAGGCTCACGAGCTGCCGGATACAGAGACGATTGCCAAACTGACTACCGGCGTGAAACGATTTGCTCTGCCGGACGAATTCAATCACATCACCATCTTGAAAGCGGTGATTGAACGGGGCGGAAGCGAGAAGCGACAGGCACTGGAATCGCTGATCGGCGAACGCATGAATCGCCATCAGTACCCGCCGGCGGCCGAGCTGCTCCGCGAAGTTCTGAAACTGGCTGCGGAAGGCGATGATAAAAAAAATGTTCAGGCACGTATCGATCAGATTGTCAAAAACTGGCTGCAGATTGAAGCGGTCACCGTTCAGCCAGCGGGCAAAGGCGCGACATTCGACATTCGTTATCGCAACGGTGAAAAAGCGCGCTTTGAAGCACGGCCCATCCTAATCGAAGAACTGCTCACCGATGTCCGCAAATATATCGAAAGCAAACCAAAGCAGCTCGATGGTGCACTGCTCCAGGTGGACAATATCGGCTGGACGCTGATTCGCAATAACGAAGGCAAGTATCTAGAAAAGACCGTCGCCACATGGGAACTCGATCTGAAGTCGCCCGCCGATCACTTCGACGCCATGCAGACGGTTACAACGCCGCTGCAGCGAGCCGGCGCCTACTGGGTCACGGCAAAGATGAGCGATGGCAATGAATCGCGACTTGTCGTGTGGGTTGCGGATACAGCCATCAGCCGCAAGCGAGTCGAAGAGGGCACGCTGTACTATGTGGCCGATGCGGTCAGTGGTGCGCCAATTGATCGAGCCGACCTGGAGTTCTTTGGCTGGCGGCAGGAGTACCGTCAGAATCGCAATTATGAAATCTTCACCAGCCGCTTTGCCGCGCGAACCGACGACAATGGACTGAATACGCCCGATCCCAAAGATTTGGTTCCTCAGAATCAATGGATCGTGATTGCTCGCACAAAGGAAGGGCGATTGGCTTACGACGGCTTCACCGGGGTCTGGAATCCTGAAAAACTGCAGCCGCTGGATTACAGCCCACTGAAGGTTTATTCGATTACTGATCGCCCAGTATATCGGCCGGGACATGCCGTGAAGTATCGGCTGTGGACTCGCAAGCCTCGCTTTGACGCTGACGACAACAGTTACGCCAACAAAGATTGCTGGGTGCAGATTCGCAATCCAAAGGGCGATGTGGTCTACGAAGTTGAAGCCAGGACCGATCGCTGGGCCGGGGTTGATGGCGAATGGACTCTGTCTGTCGATGCGACTCTGGGTAGCTATCAGATTGGGATTGCAGAAGAGCATATGGTCCAGATCACCGTCGAAGAGAACGGTGTGCCAAAGATTGTCACAAAGCCGCAACGACACCTGATCGGCGGCGGTTCGTTTATCGTCGAGGAATACCGCAAACCCGAATACGAAGTGAAAATCGAAGCTCCTGACAAACCGGTAAAGCTCGGCGAAAAGATCCAGGCAAAGATTGTCGCAAAGTACTTCTTCGGAGCTCCCGTTACCGA
>Ga0209284_10002048_pt1 | contig 28655 bp, 37 predicted proteins | sample FRY03_FD_187211 | JGI IMG/M metagenome (GOLD analysis project Ga0209284, IMG submission 187211) | Freshwater microbial communities from Lake Fryxell liftoff mats and glacier meltwater in Antarctica - FRY-03 (SPAdes) (version 2) | ecosystem: Environmental > Aquatic > Freshwater > Ice > Glacier...
CCGCCAGCTGCGGCGGGGCACCGATCGAGATCGTGCGAAAATATGTCGCCAACCAAAGGTCGGCGACATGAATCGTCCCCTATCCCTCCCCGACCTGAAGGACGGGGCTTCCCGGGGGTTCGGGTGAACGATGGCGCCTGTGGCGCGGCCCGATTAAGTTTTGCGAAAAAGGAACTGTGATGCAAATGTGGACCGGCTGGCGAACCTTTCCGGGACGCCTTCCGCAAGAGCAGATATTCGCCATCGGCGACGTGCACGGCCGCGGTGGTGCGCTTGAGCTCGCGCTCGCCGCGATCGCCGGTGTCGCGCGTGCGGCCCCGTGCCGGCGTCTCGTTAGCCTCGGCGACCTGATCGACAGGGGTCCCGCCAACCTTTACGCGATCGAGGCTGTCATGGCAGGTCGTGAGACAGCCCTCGTGGACAGGGTAGACATCCTCGCGGGCAATCATGAGCTGATGCTCCTCGATGCGATTGACGACCCGACTTGGGTGCATTTTTATGCGGATGTCGGAGGACTCGCAGTGATCGATGAATGCGATCCCAAGGCGGAGGCGAAAACTGCCAAGGCCGTGTCCGAGATGCTGCGCGACCGGCTTCCCGAGAAGTTCCTCGATCTGATTCGTGCAGCGCCGTCGCATCTCAGGATCGGAGACCTGATCCTGGTGCATGGAGGCCTTTACCCTAGCCTGGACGCGACCGTTCAAGCACGATTTCTCGCGCAGGGGCCGTTCTTGAGGGGAAAGGAGCATTGGGCCTGGATCCGGGACCCATTTCTCGACTGGCAGGGCGGCTGGGACCCGGAGCGTCACGTCGTTGTCTTGCATGGCCACACGAGCGCCGTCTGCGGCCCGGTTCATCCAGACCGCTATTACGAAGCGGCGGACCTTATCGTCAGCCATCGCCGGATAAATCTGGACGCGGGCGCAGCCGGCTGCGAGCAGGTGGCGGTGGCGGAACTGCGTGGTGGTGCAAATCCGCAGTACCGGATCGGCTTTTTCCGCATTGGACCCGCTCTGGGGGACATTTGAGCGGGGTCGCCTGGACCAGGCTCAGCTCCGAGCCGATCTGGGAAGCGTCAGCCCGGGCGCATAGGCCACGGCTGACGCGGATATATCATGTCTGGGACCGGGTCATCAGGCTCTATGCGCGCGCAGAGACCGTCCTGAACCTACCTTATGATCGAGCGCTCGATCTCGCGATCCTGACCCACTCTGTTCAGATCGACATCGGGGGTGACCGGCGCTCCCGGTCCGTCGCTTGGCTCAGGACGCATGCGGGACCAGACGAACCTGTCGATATCGCTGCTGGATATATCCTCGCTGGACCTTATCGGAGTTTTATCGATCCGCGCCTCCCGCTCCTCGAGCTCTCGGACCTGGCCTTCCCCGAGACCGGACATCAGGCTTTGCGGGACATGCAAGACCAGATCATGCTCTTGACCCGGCTCAGCGCAGATGAGGTAGCCTTGGGTCTGAGTGATGAGTTGAACCGGATCCGCCGCGCGCTCGCCGCATCCCTCCACCGGATCAGTCGACCGCCGGAAAGGGACCTCGCCACGGCGATTATCCTCGGTTGTGAACAATTATCTCCTCAGGGTCGTGACCGCTTCATTTGACTTTTTTCGCAAGTCTGTATCTGGTACGGGAACGTAGAATTTTGCAGCGAGGCGAAATGCGAAAATTCAAGTTGATTGCCCTACTGTTCGGGGTCATCGGGGCTGGACCCGCCTTGGCGCAGGTCGAGGTCGAGGGGATGCGCGCCTTTGACCGCCCCTTCCTCGAGCTGGTGGGCGCCATCGAGGCGCCACGGGGCTACGACGCAATCACGGGCTACGCTCCCTATCCGCCTGACAAAAAGATTACCGACATGACGATCGCAGAAGTGATCTCCTGGCAAGAAAATATTCGCGGGGCTGGTGCTGAGGCGAGCGCGGTGGGGCGGTTCCAGTTCGTTCGGGACACGCTTGTTTTTCTGACCCGCGCTTATGACGTCCCTCATGACACGGTTCTGAACCGGCGCACCCAGGACTACCTTGCCCGCGTCCTGCTGCACCGCTGCGGTTTTTATGTGCCCGACACCCAGATCGGTGCCTTGGGCGATTGCCTGGCCGGCACCTGGGCGGCGCTTCCGCTTCTGACTGGCCCTAATCGTGGCGAGTCCCGCTACAAGGGACGTGCCAACAACCATGCACGGACCTCGCCTGAGGTGGTGACAGCGGTCTTGTCCATGCGTTTTGCGCCGGACGCTCTTACTGTCGCAGCACGCGGGGCCTCCGATATCGGGCGCGGGGTCACGGATCTCTTTGCGCCCCGAGAGCGGATCGGGTTGGGAGCTGTGATCACCGAGGCGAGCTTCCGGAGGTAGTTTTTTGTGGACAACTCACCCCTCAAAGGCAGGCGGGGTTTCAAACCGGGACGTCCTGATGGATACTGTGCGAAAATCACCTTGTCGAGGATATCCCCATGACCCTGACGAAGGCCGCACTGGCGGCAATCCTCCTGCCCGCACTCTTCGCTGGGTGCGCGACAACCCCATCACGGCCGCACATGTCCTACCCGGTTGCCGGCCAAGCCGATAGCGCCGCTCTTGAGCGCGCAAGGATCCGCGACCTGCGAGCAGAAGTGGTCGGGCAGATCGGTTATCTGGACACCCATCTTGGCCGCGACCGTTCGGACCTCCTCGACATGGGGGACTCCCTTTTGGTGACATTGCCTGGCGCGGGCGCCTTCGAGGGCCGCACCGACCGGCTCACCCCGGAAGGCATCGACCAGGTTGCGCGGGTTGCGGCCAGCATGCTGGCCTACCCCTATTCCCGCATGACAGTTATCGGTCATGTCGAAGGGTCGATGAGTGAGTACTCCGACAAGATCCTGTCAGACCGCCGCGCTGTCGCAGTCAAGTCGGTATTGATGAGCCGCGGCGTGGATGCCTGCCGGATCGGTGTCTTGGGCAAGGGGGCCTCGGATCCGCTCGCGACCCCTTATACCAACCGGGAAGATCAACATAACAACCGGATGGAGATCATGATCAAGCCCATCCAGGACGGGGCCTGCGGCTAAGGGCGACGGTCGCTCGGACGTGACGAAACAGAGGAGGGTCGCCCGGGGCGGTCTTTCGCATCAGGGGACAGCATCAGGGGGCTCATCGTATGACCCGGATCAGACTGCCAGGACCGATTCTGGAGGCGGCCCGCTCGGCCGGCGCGGAGTCGGGCCGCCCGGTCGAGGCGCAGGTGGACCACTGGGTTCGGATCGGGCGGGCGATCGAGAGGTCCGGGCTCTACTCGCATCTCGAGCTCAGCGAGTTGCTCGCGCGGGGCGACGTGGAGACGCCAGAGGCCCCCTCCCCCTGATCAGGGGGAAGGCGTTTCACTCTCTGCGTGATCCTCGTCATAGGCTGCCAGGAGCGCGTAGCCAGCCCGGCTGGCCTCGGCCAGCAGGACCTCCTGATGCTCTACGAGCCACTCATCGAGGCTCATCTGGGGAAGGTTCGGGAACTGCCCCATGAACTCCCGCGCGAGCGCGTCCAGCCGCCCCGTCAGCTCCCGCTCGAACCCGCCCGGGATCATGCCGGCCGGTCCGGCCGCATCCACCGCCGCCTGAACCCAGGTCCGGACCTCCTCAACATTCTGCATTCCGTCATCCTCTCTATCTTTGGGCAAGCATAGCGGACCCGGTCGAAACCGGGAACCGCTCAGATGTCCATCGAGGGCTCGGGGCGCGGCAGCACCTCGATCACCAGATCCGGGTCGAACTCAACCCCTTCATTCGGATACCCACGTGCATTCGCGACGAACCGGACCGGGCCATATTTCCCTTCCAGCACCTTGTCCGCGTTATCATGGGAGTGTCCAGAGACCCAAGTGTGGACGTCCCGGTTCCGGATCTCCCACCACAGATCCGAGGCGAAGCCGGCCGAGATCAGCTGACGTTCCATCGGCCCTATCATGCGCGCCGGATGCACCAGCTCGCGGACGGGGACGTGATGGGTCATGACCAGGGTCTCCCCGGCGTAAGGGGTGTCGAGCAGATTGAAAATCGCGTCCCTGTCCCGCCAGTGCATCTCGAGCCAGTCCGCGGTGGCGAACTCGCGCACCGGGTTCGAGCGGATCATCTGGAAGTCCATCATCCCCCGCTCCACCGCGTCCCGGATCCGGTTGTGCTCGCCCGGGTAGAGGTCGAGGTCCGTCCAGAGGGTCGCCCCGATCACCCGGACCCCGGCCACCTCCGTCGCCTCCCCGTCCAGGATCCGGATGTCCGCGCCCAGCGCGTTCATCTCGGCGACCCGACGGCGTTCCTCCCCGATCAGCTCGGAGATCTCGGAGCGGTAGAACTCGTGGTTGCCACGCACCATCAGAACCGGAACCCGGTACCGGTCCCAGATCAGCAGGGCGCAGTCGACGTGGCGGCCGCGCGTGCTGATGTCGCCCGCGAGCAGGATCGCGTCGATGCCCGCCCAAGCGGCCGTCTCCGGCAAGGACTGCCAGAACTCATCATGCAGGTCGCTCCAGACAAGAAACCGTGCCATCTATCATCTCCACGCGAAGGTTTCCTCTCTATGCGAAAAGACGAGGCGAATCAATCTTAACGAGCAGAGCGCATGCCGTACTTATTCTGATTTGTTTTTCGCAGGACCTTGCCTCACAGCGCAGGCCCGTCCTCTGGCGCCGTGTCGAACAGGTCAGGATGGAGCACCGCCTCATGGAGGGAATCCTCCATCTCGCGACCGCGTGAAAAGACCGAAACTTTGAGCGCTGGCCCCTCCTCCCCCTCGGCATACCGGAGCCGGACAGATGCGGGGCCGATCCCCACCCAGAGCGCGCCATCGACCGCCTCGATTTCCCGGTCCCCCACATCGACCGTCCAAGTCGGCTCGACGCGCAGCTCATCGGTGGCGAGATGGTTTGGATTAACGTATGTCACGTCTCCGTCCATGATCAGCTGCGTGACCTCGATCCCGGTCCCGGTCAGATCGGGGGTGTTGCCATCCTCATACCAGGGCAACCCCGCTTGTGGCGCGGAATCCTGATCAAAAAGAAGAAAGGCAGCCCCGTTGGCATGGGCATAACGGATGCAATGGAACAGGTCGGGAGGTATGTCCTTGCCCGCATAGCGGTCTGGGACTGCGCTCAGGAAATATCCGCTCGGGCGCCAAGTGACCTCCAGCTCCTCACAGGTTTCAGACTGTTCGAGAAGCCAGCGGGTCGAGAGCGACAGGTGCCGCGTCGAGAGGTCAAGAAGAGCAGAGGTATTGGGCTTCATGATGTTCCGTCCAGCAACAAAGGGATTACATATCTTCTTAGGAGCAAGAGACGAAAACCCGAAATTTATCTTCGCCTCCGAAGATGGGGTGGGCTGATTTGACATTTTCCCATTTTTCGCATAAATGGTTTGGATAAAAATGAGGTAAAAAATGACCGATCAGTCCAGAACATCGCGCTTTCTTTCCATGCTGGTCCTCAGCCTCGCACTCACACCTCCTGTAGCAGCTCAGATCGTGACAGGCAGTGAGGAGATGTCCATCACTGTTGCGGGTCAAGCCACGGGAATGTTCGAGGGTGAGCTGATCAATCTCTCCAGCGTACCGACAAATTTTTCTGTCTCTTCAAATACGCTGCAAATCGCGAGTGATGTTCCGGACAGCCCTTTCACTCTCACGGGATCGGGAAGCCCGCAACTCTCTATTAACGGGGGGGCTTGGGTAACGTCAGGCACCGTCACCGGCGGCGATGAGATCCGCCTGCGGCAAACCACATCAGGCATTCTTTCAACCGCGCGAACAGCCGAACTCAGTGTAGATGGTTCGTCTGTGACATGGTCCGTGACGACGGGTGTGAGTTCTGCTTGTACCTTGTCTCAGAGTTTTGCCGGAGCCGGGGCCATCTGGGGGTTTTACCCGAATGACCGGGTCAGCCTTGGCGTTTCCGGATACGGGGTCAGACGACTGAGCAACATGTCCGGGACCTCCGGGGTCAGCACCTCTGGTCCCAGCTCCTGGACAGGGGACATATCATCCTTCTGCGGCTGGACGGACTCAGTTCCGGTCGAGATCAAGAGCTTTACGGCGACGGGGGCGCTGGAGGACACCGCCCGGATCCGCATCAACGAGGGGCCTGAGGTCACGTCCGGGATGTTTGCGCCCGGGGACAAGCTTCAGATCGTGTTTACCACGTCGCCTCAGTTCTCCGGTTCGAACAGTTTTCAGCTCACTTTGAACGGGGGGAGCGGGGCCTACAGCTACAGTCATAGCAACGTCTCACAAGTGCCGTCGGTCATCAGTCCGCCCACGATGAGTTTCACGTCCATCCCCAAGCTCTCGCTTGCCCTTGCTTATGGGGATGTGACCGCGGCGAACTCAGCCACGGTCACCAGCAGCGCCTGGGTCGTCCCCTCTTTGAGTGTGAGCAAGGATCAATGGTATCCGGCGGGGCTGCCCTACTTCACGGTTGAATCGAACAATTTCCCGACCACGGGTCGTGCTTTTGTGAATATCAACAGCAGCCTCACATCCGCCTCCGCGTTCAACGTTCTGCTGCGCAGAGGGACAACATCGATCTCTAATGGGACAGAGGTTTTTGCGGGCAATAGTTTGACCATTCGCTTGACCACACCGTCAAGCGGATCTGGCCTTATCCGCAGGAGGTTTGCGCTTCAGGAAACCGTGGGAGGAATAACAACCGTCGACGCTTCTCATTGGCAGGTTACTTTCCCATCCCCGCCTTTGCCTGCCAGTTTTGATGCAGTTACGGGTGCGGTTGGCTACACCCTCTACACTTCGAACACGCTTACGGTTTCTGGGATCACAGCTTTTGGCGGATGCAATACCGCATCGGTTACTGCGACGTCTGGCGTCACGAACACCGCCGCCCTGGTCAATGGCGTCGCTGTCAGCTTTCCAAGCTCGTTTAGCCTATGCAACGGCAACACCATCGCCCTGCGGACCAGGACACCTATAGGATCCCTCTGGGCCGCCCAAACACTGACACTCACTCCCTACACGGGGAAAACTGTCACCTGGTCGATCAGCCGATAGGTCTCCGTGCCGGATTGATCTGGCCGGCCTTGACCTACCGGGTCCGGTACCTCTCTAGGATCCGGTCCGCCGTCGCCATCGCGGCGTCGAGCTGCTCGAGCGCGGCCGCCTCACCGGACAGGTCGCGCTCCAGCTTGGGGGATCGCGCGCCCTCCTCCGTCTCATCGAGCTTTCCCATGTCAGGAGATTGTGTCGCGCCCTGACCCTCTGACACGCCCTCCATGCCGCGTGTTGACAGTCGACCCCTCGTTCCCGCGCTGCGGCTCAGGGCCCTAGCCGCCATCGGGGCCACGACCCAAGCCCTATAGGAGCGTCTGCGGGTCAGCTCTTCCAGCAACCCGGTTCCGACCGCCTCATTGATCAGGTTCAGGGCGGCGCGCGGGGTCACCCCCAAATCGTCAGCGACGATCTGCCCCGTAACGATGGGACGGCTCATCAGAAGTCTGACCAGGTCTCGCAGGCGCGACTTTCCGTGACGCCCTGCGCAGGCGGCGACCGCCTGATCGCGCCATCGGCGCAGGGTTGGCATCGCGCCCAGTCCCCGGCCAACCTCCTGACGCAACCCCTCCAGGAGGCTTGGTAGCCCCGTCACGGAGCCTGGCGACCAGGCGCGGAACCCGTTCGTGCTCAGCCCGGTCGACGGGAGCAGGACCCAGCGAGGCTCCCCAGGCCCTGCTGACAGGCCGAGCCCTTCGGGCAGTGGATCGGTCAGATCGCGACCTGTCCGCCCACCCCGGATCGCGTGGTCCGCACAGATAAACAAAAGCCGCTCGGCGGAGGGTGAAGCACTGAAGGTCAAGGTTCGCATGGTGAGCGCGCCCCTCAGGGCCCCGATGAGCGGGCCAGGCGCATTGCGCACCGCGGCAAGGACCTTGGCCGCCAGTTCCGGGTCCGCGTTCGGGATCGGATATTCCGACCCTTCGGGGCGGACACCGTTGCGCAGGCACCGGCTCAAAACCCGCTCCGGGTCATCAAACAGGTTTCCGGGCGAGAGCATGACCCGAAGCATTTCCCCGGCAAGCCAGACCCCACGGGCGGTTTCGCCATCGTCGATGCTGACACGGAGCGGACGGGTCGCGAGATCCCCTTCCCGAACCGCGATGTCTTCCATCCCAACGGATCGGCACACCTCCGTAAGCGCCGCCTGGACGCGCCAGACTCGGCCCAGATCTGGATCTGCAAGAAGAGCACCCTCGATCCTGGCCGCGCCGGCCTCGATTGCCAGGATGTCCTCCAGGATCTGATCGGACCTCATCTTGACCCACCTTTCGGCGTCTCAGCGAATGAATGTCTCGATTTCTGATGCAGATTTATTGTCATGTTATCATCAGTTTGATGTCGGTTGCAGAACATACTTAGCATATATTTTCCGTCATTGGCGCATATTTTAAGCCGGTACGTGCCGCGCCCTGAATGTTGTGCTGTTTGGGCTGCGCGCACAGCGCCATCCCCTGCCCTGCGGCGCGCAGCCTTGATCTCTGACGTGGCGGGCGTCGCGCTCCAGCCTTGTTTGTAAGGTTCAGCGCCCTCTCAGGATCCGCGCCATGGATGGCTTGTTTTTTCGCAAAACCCCATTGTGTGGATCAACAAACGGTCGTATGTTGGTGACATATAGTTTTGGACGATGGGGGTCTGACCCCCCCGAAATAAGGGAAATCACGAAAATGAAGACCATCGCCCGTGCTCTGAAATCCGAAACAGCCTATCCGGCCTTCATTCTGACCCAATGCCTGATCAGCTTTATGGTTATGGGTTTGGCAAACTACGCCCGCGAAGCAGCGCCAGCCTGGCACCTGCCGATGAGCATTTTCCTTGTGATGATGAGCGGGCTTGCCCTGCGTGACCTCCGCAAGGCGCGTCAGGCGGCACGGGTGCGCGCCGGCACCCCAAGCCATCGCTCCTGACAGGGTCTTGCGACGTGACAGCCCCTATCGACCTCAGCCTCCCGTCTCTCTTGCCCGCCCGCAAGCGGATCTGGCTTTTGTCGGACCCGCATCTGAACCACACGAACATCCTGAGCTTCCACGGCAATGACGGGGCACTGATCCGGCCCGGCTTTGCCAACGTCCAGGAGATGAACCAGCGGATCCTCGAGGGGTGGAACAAACACGTCCAGCACGGGGATATCGGCTACTGGCTCGGCGACATGGTCATGGGCGATCTGCCCGGTTTCGCGAGTCTCTGGCCAAAGTTCAACGGATCAAAGCGGCTGATCTTGGGCAATCATGACGACCCGAAATATCTCGGATCGGGCGGGTTCTTCAAAAAGATCGCCGTTGAGCGGAAGTTCGGTGAGTACGGTATCTTCCTGTCACATCGTCCGGGCTCGAGCTGAACGGGCAGACCCTGCTCAATGTGCACGGCCACATTCACGAGAAGCCCTCCCCGCCGGGCCCATTCAGGAACGTGTCCGTCGAGGTGATGAACTATGAGCCGATCGAGATCGAGGCGCTGATTGCGGAGCGCGAGGCGCTCTATGGGCTTTGGCGCGACCGGTCCGGCGCTGTGCGGACACGTGGCGTGGTACAGGAGGATGCGGATGCTTGATCATGGGTCTGAGACACTGACCGGGGCCCCGGCGCTCCTCTGGGGAAACTGGGATGCGCGCGCCCCGTTCCGGTCTTGGGATCGGTGCCTCGAATTACGCCGGGCCGAGACCCCGTTCGGGCCGTACATGCTGCTGCGCCGGCACAGCCCTTACCAGGACGAGCGGATCGTTTTGGTGGGAAAGTGGTTCGTGCAGCGGCCCGCCGCAGCCCCGCTCGGCCCCTTCGATGACGACGTGCAGGCATCGCGAGCCGCTCAGGCGGATTATGCGGAGCGCGCGAGGTCGATCCAGGAGTCTGACCCGAAACTTGACCGTTTGCAGGCGGAAAACGCGCAGCTCAGGGCTGAGAATGTCCGGCTCGGCCTCGCCTTCCATCACGCGGTCAACACGCCGAAGGGGGTGGTCCCGGCCGGTTTCGAGGACTTCTATAAGGTGGAGACGACGCATGGATGATCCGCGCGAAGAGCGTTGTGAGGCCGGGTGCGTGGTCTATCATGGCCGCGAGCGTCGTCACCACCCGGACTGCGTCTTCTATCCGGACTCCTTCACGGAGCTCCATCACCGTCTGGTCACGGACCACGCGGCGCTTCAGGCTCAAAACGCCCGTCTTCAGACAGCCCTCGACGCGGCCCTCGCGGACCGGCTTGATGGGGGCGTCGGGTTCCTCGATCCGAAGATGCCCGCCGCCGAGATCCGTCTCCACATGGGGGAAATGACCGCGCAGGATCTGCGCAATGTGCGCGCCGCGATCGGCTGGGCCAATGCGGTCGCTCGAGGCACCGCACGCGTCCCGGGTCCGATATCTCGGGGCAAGCCCGCTCGGATCACCGCCGACGCCTGGGTCCGGGCCCACATGTCCCGCACCGGGTGCGACCGGGAGACGGCGGAGGTCGCCCTTGCCGGGGCCTTGAGCGCCTGGCTCAGCCCGGACGAGGACATGCTATTCCCTGACATCCCCACGCCCACCCATCGCCACCGCAAGGGCGGCCTCTATCGGCTGATCGCGCGCGGCCGGATCGAGGCGACGCTCGAGCCCTGCGCGATCTACGAAAGCGTCAAGGATGATCTGGTCTGGGTGCGCCCGGAGGCGGAATTCGAGGACGGCCGGTTCACGCCGCTCCTTCCTGAGACGGAGCTGCCCCGCCTCGCACCCCTGCCGGAACGGGGGGCTCAGACATGATACCGACTTGGCGTGACGTAAACGCCGCGATCCGGGATCTGGACGCACCCGGGCCGCGCACAGCCGAGCTGGTTTACGCGGCAGAGAAAGCGCTCTCTTTCCCACTCTCCGAATGGGAGATCTTTGATCTCACAATCGACCGGAACCGGCGTCACCCGCTGACCGGCACAGATGCGGCGATCGCGTGGGTGGAACGGCTCGTCCCTGGAACACGACTTCAGTTCTGGAACCAGGCGGCAGGGGGCGGGTGGTGCGCCACGGTGACGTGTCGGGAGGAAGGGGTAGAGGCGCAGGCCCTCGCCCTGAGCCTCCCCTTTGCCCTTCTCAAAGCCGCGGTGGAAGCCAAGGTTGACCTTGACCTCTTTTCACAGCCGGGGCTGACATGAGCGGTCTTCGCGAAGGGCGTTGGCTCTGCACCCATTGCGGTGCGGAGTGTCGTGGGCGCGATGAAAGCTGCGCGGGGCTAGACGGCGGGTCTGGCTGCGGGGCGGCCCGCCAGCCCGGGGTTCGTTTCTACCTTCCGGGGCAAAGCCCCTACCTTACCGATCCGGACCTGATCGCGGACGCGCGCTCCGGAGCGGACTGGCATTGCGACCATTGCGGCGGCGCAAACAAGGGGGCGGTGAGCCGTCACTCGGTGCGCGCCTGCGCCCATTGCGGCAACGCGCGGGACGCGACGGACCCGGACACCGTGACCAGAGATTTCGCCCCCGGCGGCGCACCCTCCTCCGCCGAGGCGCTGCGCCCGCCCAGACCGGACCGGCGCGGGGTCGCCGCTCCCGCGTTCAGCGCGGGCAAGAGATCCCCACGTCTCCGGCTCACCCTGATCGGGGCGGCCCTCCTCGCCGTGCTGTTCCTTCTCTGGTCCGTCCTCTTCGCCACCTATCCGGCCCAGGTGCCGGTCACTGCGATCTCCTGGGAGCGTAGCCTCACTGTGGAGGCGTTCCGGACCGTCACGCAGGAGGGGTGGGATGCGCCCACAGATGCGCGCATCCGGGATCGGGACCGCCGGGTACGGAGTTGGCGGGACGTGCTTGACCGTATGGAGACCCGAACCCGGCAGGTGAGCGATCGGTTCCAGGTAGGAACGGAGAGCTACGGCTGCGGGACCCGGGACCTCGGGAACGGCTATTTCCAGGACATCACCTGCACCCGGCCGGTCTATCAGACCCGGATGCGGACGGAGACCTATCAGGAGCCGGTCTATCGCAAGGAGCCGGTCTACGACACCTGGCTCGCCTGGGAGGTGGAGCGGTGGGTCGAGGCCCGAACCGAGCGGACCTTCGGGACCACGCCAGACCGGGCCTGGCCAGTGCCGGACCTCGCCGCGAACGAGCGGGCGGGGTCTCGTTCTGAGCGGCTTGAGGTGGATCTCGGCTCCGGGGAGGACCGCCTTGAGGACCGGGTCGTTCCGGAACCGGTCTGGGTCGCCGCGGCCCAAGACCGGGAGCTCCTGGTTATCCGGGACTGGTGGGGACGGGTGCGGGACGTTACCCTGATCGAGATAGACGGCGCAGGGGCCCCATGAGATCCGACCAGATCACCACCTATCTCGAGCGGACCGGTCTCGCCGCGGACGGGGCCACCCCCGACCGGATACGTGATCTGGGCGACGGGAGCTATGTGATGATCAGGCAGCTCCTGTTCCACTGGATGATGATCCGGGGGGATTTCGAGGACCTGATCGGGTACTGGGACCGCTGGTGTTATGCGGATGAGGCGGGCGCGCGTGCGGCCCTTGACGGGTTCCCGGAAAACCCGCCCAACGACTATGAGCCGACCGGCTGGCATCGCCACCCGCCCACCGGCCGACGTCGTCCGGACGGGGACCCGGCGCGCGAGCACATGGACGGGTGAGCGGATGGGGATGATCGGATACGCGCGGGTGTCCACCCTCGAGCAGTCGACCGCCTCTCAGGTGCGGGCGCTGCGGGCGGCCGGCTGTGACCCTGTGCACGAGGAGAACGCTTCTGGTGGGGACCGGTCCCGCCCAGTCCTGAAACGGCTCCTTGAGGCTGTCCGGGCCGGGGACACGCTGATCGTGGTCAGGATAGACAGATTGGCCAGATCCCTTTCACACCTCCTTGAGATCATCGAGTCTCTTCAGGCGCGCGGTGCCTCTTTCAGATCCATTGAAGACCCGATCGACACCGCCTCCGCACAAGGCAAATTCACCCTCCAGGTTCTGGGCGCGGCTGCTGAGTTTGAACGGGCTCTGATCCGGGAGCGGACCCGAGCTGGCCTGGAGACCGCCCGCCGCAAGGGCAGGATCGGGGGAAATCCGGGCCTTAAAAACAAGGATCCTGCTGCGATGCGTCGGCTCAAGACTGGGCAGGATGACGCCCGCATCCGCAAGCTCCTTGAGACGGCCGAGATCTGGGTGCCTGAGGTACGTCGCTTAAGACCTGACATGCCATGGGAGGATGTGACACGTATCGTCAACAAGGGGCTGGCCTCCGGGACGCCTCCCTGGACCCGGGAACGTCTGGTGCGGGCGGCCAAGCGGCTGGTCGGAGAGGGGATGCTGGAGGCGCGCGTTTTGGAGCGTGCGCCGAACAGGCTGAAAGATGACCGGGTCTTGGCAGTCGTGGCTGCCATGGTCGGAGCGAATGCAGAACTTTCACTCCAGGACATTGCAAACCGGCTCAACCAGATGCGCGAGGACACTCCGAGCGGGCGCGGCCGCTGGGGGAAATCTTCGGTCGAAATGGCGATCGGGAAGGCGCGCAAGCGGGGTTTCTTTCCGGAAAAACCGCCGTCCTCCACAAAAATCTGAACCCAGCCCTCTCTTTTTTCGCAAAGTCTCCTGCTACGGTTGAGCACCAGGTCCCGACGCGCGGGCCCGCTCCCTCCAGCGTCTGCGAAAAAAGAGGCCAACATGCGCTCTGTCTCAACCCTTCTCCTTTCCACAGCCCTCACTGTGTCTCTTGCTCTTCCTGCTCAAGCCCAGGAGTTCAGGACAGTCCGCGTCAGCGGGGAAAGTGCCAGTCCACTTCTCGGAGGTGCCTTGCTCGCACTTTTGATGGCGCTGATCGGGACTGTCGGGTCCGACACACGCTCGGCAACGGCACCGGCCCCTGACGATCCCCCAGATGCGGACCCTGACTATGTGCCGCCGGGGGGGTACAATGGCTCCCTGCGGCCGCGCTACGTGATCGGGGTTAAACCCTATGAAGGCAACCCCCGCCTGTCCGGGGATCCCGTCCCCGCTGAGGACTTCAACGGTCCTGAATATGTAGCGGGTAACTTTGCCGGTCCGATCAACGCGGACACACGCTACGCGGAGGGGGCTTTCGGCGCGGGTGCGTTGGTCTCTGTATTTGACACTGGGGTCGACACCGACCATCCGGACTTGGTCGACAATCTCTTGGGAGACCTGTCGCATAGCTATTATGCTGGCCCGATGGATGATCTGACGGGCCACGGGACCCATATTGCCGGCATTATTGGGGGAGTTCGGAACGGGATTGGCATGCACGGTGTGGCCCCTGAGGCGGGGATCATGGCGCTCCGGGCTATCGACGGACCGGAATCAGAAAGAACCGGACGGTTCTTCCAGAATTGGGAAGATGCGATGCTCCGGTCGGTCGAAGCGGGCGCAGATGTCATGAACAACAGCTGGACCTTCGTCGATCAGAACGAGGATCCACTCCGGATATCCTCTCTTGCGAACAGGGCCGAGGCGATCAACTTCTTCGGGTCTGACCTGATCGGGACGATGGCCTATGCCGCACAGCAGGACCTTGTCAGTGTCTACGCGGCAGGGAACGGCAACGGGGGAGAAGCCAGCATCACAGCAGGTCTTCCTCTGCTTATCGAGGAACTGCGAAACCATTGGGTCTCGGTGGTCGCTCTGGGTGAAGATGGTAATATCGCGGATTTTTCGTCACAGTGTGGGACCGCGATGAACTGGTGCCTGTCCGCGCCTGGGACCAACATAACCTCCACAGTACCCGGTGGCGGGTATGAAGCCCTCTCTGGCACCTCGATGGCAGCTGGGGTTGTCTCCGGCTCCCTCGCGCTTTTGAAGAGCAACTTCCCCGAGATCACCGGTGCAACCGCCCTGCGCATCCTCAAGGAAACGGCCCAAGACCTTGGCGAGATCGGAATTGATCCGGTTTACGGGCACGGCGCGGTTGACCTTGCCACTGCAATGCGGCCGGTTGGGGAGGTCAATGTACAGCTCAGCGGTGTTTTGAATGAGCGAGTCGCACAGTTATGGGGGTCGGGGATCGTGGCTCCCGTCGGTGTCGCAGGTTCGTTCCAGCGGGCCCTTTCTGCGAGCACGATGTCAGTCACCGACAGCTATGACAGGTCCTTCCATGTGCCGATGGCAGCCATGGTAGGACAAGAGGCCTCTGCCTCGTCCACGCCTGACCTGAACCGCTTTGCGATGCGAGGCGCCTCTCTGGGGGTCCCCTCCGAGGCGGGCACCTACCTGTCCCTCGGCGTTCCTGTCGCTGCGGGTCTGTCGGGCATGCCGGATCCACTCGGGTTTTCCGGCGGTCACGCCGGCCTGGTCGGGGACGGTGCGATCAGCTTCACCCATATGGGCGATCTGGGGTCGGGGCTGCGCTTCGGCGTGACGGGGGCACATGGCGCAACAGAAGGCGCGGGCCTCGCCGCCCTCTCCCTCTCGGCGGATATGGGCGCCGCCCTGCTCACCTTTGAGGCAGGGAGGGTATCGGAGCGTGATGGCATGCTTGGAGCGCGATTCCATGGCGCTTTCGATGGGGTGAGCGCTACGACACAGTTCATCCGTGCGAGCGCTGACCTCTCCCTTGGTCAGTCAGGGACGCTGCATCTCACAGCTTCCTCCGGAGACACAAATGCTGCGGGGAGCGGTCTGCTCCGCTCCGCCAGTCTGCGCTCCGAGAGCTTCGGGGTGGGTGTTTCGCGGGTAAATGAAAGCAACGGGTCTCGCTTGAGCCTCGGCGTTTCCCGACCGGTCACGGTCAGTGGTGGCCAGATGGGGGTCATGGTCCCGATCGGGGTCGGGGCCGCCGCAGACGGGGTTGCGTCTTCCGAGGTTCGCACCCAAAGCGCCACTCTGGGGGTTGGGGCAGCAGATGCACCGATCGACCTTCAGTTCGGATATGAGGTTCCAGTGGGCGCTGCCCGCGTCGGCCTGGCACTGAGCCACCGCGCCGGCGCAGTGTCAGGGTCCGGGACCAGCGCCTCCTTCGGGATCAGCTTCAAATTTTGAACACCATGCGCGGGACCGTAGCTTCGGTCCCGCGGCTTTCCTTTTTGCGAAAAACTGTTGTGAAATACTTTTTCTCAGACTAGATATCCCGTTAAGTCAGGCGTTCCGATCTCACCCTGCTTTTCGGCATTCTATTCGAGGAGATCATCATCGTGAAGGCCGCACTATGATCGAGACCGATATTCAAGATCTCCTTGCCAACCCGGACGCAGTCCACCTCAGCATGCTGCGTGGCACGCTTGCGAAGCCCTCCCTGGAACAGATCATCCATCTCTATGGAGCCGAGGTGCTCCGTGCAGCCCTCCCCTGCCCCGTCGACCCTGATGTTCGTGTGGCCGAGCTGGAGCGAGTGATCGCAGATCAGGCCGCCCTGCTCGAGGAGCGGTTCTCGGACATGCGTCTCGCGGGGTTCGAGGACGGCGTGTTCACCTTCAAAAGTCCAATCATCCCGCTGATCGCTGAAGCGATGGCGCAGATGCTACGTCCTGACGGACGGTCCGAGCCTGCGAACTACACGGAGACAGCCGTCACCCATGCGGAACTGGGCCAGCTTACCTTGATACTCCAACGTCAGACGGGGCGCACGCCTCATGAGTTGCGCGTCCTGGCTGAGACCCGTGCCGATCAGGCGGAGCTGCGCGAAAAATCTCTTCTCGCGGGACATCAGCAGGAACGGTCTGCTTTGGTGGAACTCGCATCTCTGCGGTCGCGCTTGCGGGACGCTGAACGCCGCGCTCGGGATGAGCCGGAGCGCGCGCTCCAGATCCTTGAGGCGTCCGTCCGGAATGCAGGGCGTGCTTTTTGACGGGGCAAGGCCCGATCAGCCGCCCTGCCCTCTCGGATCTCTCCCCAGGCGCAGTGCCGGGCCTGTTGCGCGCCCTGGAGATTATTCGGGAGGAAGCGCGGTCCTTCCCCGGTCCAGAGGGATCGTCAGCAATCTTTGCCATGTCCCGCGCGATCGAACGGGAGATGGCAAGGCTGAGAAAGGTTGGAGCAGGCGGCTAAGGCGAGCCGCGCAACCTCGGGCAGCCCGCGCTCTAAACTCCTCGCTTAGCCACCCCCCTGCCCCGTTACGGCTTGCAGAATTTGCTCAAGGCGGCCCCTGAACCTTGTATTAGGCCGGGACCAAAGCTCTGGTTGCCATCGCCCGAGCCTGCGTCTCCTGCTCCTCTGGGACAGGATAGGCTGACACGCCGAAGGTCAACAGGACAGCCGCTGCGGCTTTCACATTCGCCTGGGCGCGCAGTTTGCCCTTTCCGCCCCAAGTCTCCGGCGTAAGCGGCTCGCCACCGGTGAGCGCTTTAAGTTCAGTCTCGAATTTCAGCACGGCCTCGTCGAACCCTTCGGGATGGGTGCGCTTCTTGCGGGTGAAAAACTCGGTTTTCGCATATTCTCCCCGAGGGATGGTGAGCAGGAGACCGTTGCAGGCCAGCACGTAGACAAGGACGGGTTTTTTCTTCTTGGACATTGGGCCTCTCGAGGTCACGATTGCGGTTAGGGGAGGATAAGCTCCCCTAACCTACCGAACAATACGAGCCAGACCGACCGCAACGGATAGTTGTGGAAAACCCGATTCAAACTGGTTTTCGCATGTGAGGGCGGCGCAGTCGTGCCGCCGGCACACCTTTTTAACGACCTTCGAGGTGCTGCTTGACCTGCACCATCGTTTCAAACGGAATGCGGCCGCGGATGACCACATCATTAAACAAAAGACCTGGCGTCCCCTGGATTTCCAGCGCATCTGCAAGGTTAACGTTCCGCTGTAGATGTGAGCGCACTTCTTCGCTGCCCATCTTTTGCGTCATCTCATCAGCATCCACCCCGACCTCAGTCGCGAGATCGCGAAGCGCCTGCGCGTCAGGATCAGGGCCATCTTCGAAGAGCCGCTTCTTGACGATCGCATAGGCCTCAGGTCCACCGAGGTCCCAGATCGCGATCGCGAAACTCGCCGCGATGACCGATGGTGCTCCGAGCACCGGGAATTCTTTCACGATCAAACGGGTATCGGGGTTCAGCTCGACAAACCGCTCAAGGTCCGGCGCGGTCGCGCGGCAATGTCCACAGTTGTAATCATTGAAGATCACAACGGTCAATAACCCTTCTGGATTCCCAAGAACCGGGTTCATCGGATCCTTATAGAGGGCGTCCCAATTGGCGAGGACGAGTTGAGCGTCTCGGTCTGCTGCTGCCGTTGCACGGCGTTCTTCGAGGACCCGCTGTGCTTCTTCGAGGACCTCAGGGTTCTCGAGCAGATAACTCCGAACCTGTGCTCCGAAGGCTTCGCGGTCCTGTGCGCTCATGATCTGAGCCTCATCAACAACGGCGCCTGCGGTGATCAGCGTCAGCGCCGTGGCGAGCCCGTAGATCCTTCTCTTCATTCTGTTCTCCTTCTGGGTCCGAGTGACCCATATGTGACGCTGACGCATTATGCGAAAATTCTTGTGTTTTCGGTTTATACGCTGTTTTACTCAACGTCACGTCTGATCTTTATTATTTTTCGCAGAACGGATAACAAACCGGAGCAAGCACGGAACAGAGCACGTCGTTGTCTTGGCATTTCCGCGGCCTAAACAACACCACGTCAGGACGTAAAAAGGATTGTGCGATGATCCACCCTTTTGCCCGTGGACAGCAATGCGCTTCACGCCCCATGCTACGGAGGGGATGGTTCTAGTGGCCGTCTATGTTGATGATGCCCGCAATCCTTACGGTCGGATGCTCATGTGCCACATGGTGGCAGACAGAATCGAAGAGCTGTTCAGTATGGCCGACAGGATCGGTCTCGCACGCTGTCACTTCCAACCGAAATCCTTCCCGCATTTTGACCTCAGCCTTGGATACCGGCAGCGCGCGCTCATCGCAGGTGCCACATCCGTAGATCGCCGTGGTATCGTCACCGTCATGTGGCGCTACCGCGATTTTCTAGCTCAAAGCGAAGAGGAGACGGAGCGTCTCGCTAAGGCGGCAGGTGACTGTGGAGTGTAACCTTTTGGCCCGCCCGCGGGCAATGTGGGGCATACGTGGAATCTGAGCGAGCTTTACAAGCTTGGTCTTGCCCGTGGGCAATAGGGCAACAAGACTGCCCGCTTGCCCACGGGCAAGTTTGGCGCGTACCTCCAAGCACCTGGCCTAGACGGTAGATTGAGCGAAAGGACGTTATGCGCAACGGACACGGACTTGCCAAAGGGTAAGCAGTTGGTCCCGACGCATCATGTGTCGAGCATCAGGTATGCGGGACGACGTGTCTCGCGTTTATCCTTCAGCCAAGGGCGCGTGGGCTCAGAAAACTGACAACCAATTGTGTCCTGTCCCGAAATTCGACAGTTTTCATACCAACCCCGATGATGGCGCTCCGGAGAGCGTCACATGTCTGGGCGGTAGAGGCGCAACTTCTGGACCAAAGGAAATTCGTGCGGGCGAGCTCATCGAAATCGATGCGTGTGATCGTTGAAGCCGCCTCGCACGGGCTACCAAACATGATGGACGTTATCAATCTTGCCCGCGGGCAAGGCTCGAGCATCGTGAAATCGCCGTTGTTGCTGCTGGAGATGAGTGGATTTTGGCAGGTTCCTATCAACTTCACCGCGCCCATCCGACGGGCTTGCCGTTCTCAAGATCACGGATCATCCGGTCAAGATAAGACTCCGGTCTGTTGATGCGCATCACGTTCTGCGCAAGGTAATCGAGCGCTTGGATCATTCTTGTTGAGCCTATGCGATGGAGCGCTCCGGCCAGAGGTCTGTCTTTGATGTTCAACATCTTTCCAAAATCATAAATAATCCTGATCAAGTCCGTCTCAGAACCAGGCGGGTCAGGGTAGAAACTGGCGAGCTCTCTACATCCGCTCCAGATGTCGCTCAGCGTCAGGGATGGGCCCCTTTTTTTATTTTCTATTTGGTAAGACTCTTCTTGGCGGACATAATGTCCGTTCCCGCCGGACATTTCATCGGTATCCGTCTTGAGTCGATAAGCCTCCACTGAGGTATCGGCGGCCGGGGCAGGGCGGGTCGTTCTCTCCGTCTGCTTTGCCTGTACCTGCTTGGCCGGGTGTGTCGCTGCTTGATCTGGCTTGAGTGCGGATGCGCCCTCCGGCGGCGCCGTGTCGGCAGCACTTGCCCGCGGGCAAACCGGGGATGGGGACCCGCTCAGGAGTGATTTGATCCGTTCTATGAGGTCACGAACTTGATCGAGGGTGAGCGTGGCGCGGCGCAGGAACGTCTTGACGGCATCGAGATACCGGACGCCCTCCTCCCCGATCCCATTCCCCAGGGCGACGGCTTGGGCGCGCAGAGCGAGCGCCTCGGCCCTGACGGAGCGCAGCTCCTCATCTCGCAGCCGTGCGTTGGCCGCGCGGTGCGTCAGTTCCTGGTGACGCTCAAGAAGGGGGGTGAGGTCCAACCCGAAGGCGTCCCGGATCACCCCGCCCGATTTCAGGGGAAACCGCTTGCCCGTGGCGCTCATCTTTCGGCGCAGCAGACCCGCCTCACAGAGCCGGGCAATGTGTCGGCGCAGCACGCGCTCTTCCATTCCGTTCGCTCGTTCTGCGAGGGCGGCGTTGCTGGCGAAGACGACCAGCATGAGATCCGGAGTGATGGGGCGCTCTTCCCCCGTTCGGTCCCGGCAGGGCAGAAAACTCAGGAGCGCATCGAGGACGAGCAGGTCCCCGGTGGAGAGTCCGAGGTCCTGACGTATCGTTCTGACCGCGGGCAATAGGGCTCTTCGCGCGACCGGCGGGAAGGCCGGTGCGTTCTTGTTTCGGGCACAGCTTGATTGTGCCCCGGCAATATTTGCCGCGGATGTGACCTGTTTCATGTGATTTCAGACGGCAAAGTGAAGCCGGTCACCAAAAACGGTGTTGATTCGTTCGAAATGTTGGGCTATCTGTGAGGTGTTCATGACTAACAGAGGCCCTTCGGAAGCACCGCTTTCGGGGGGTCTTTTCTTTTGCGCGCTGTCTGCCTCCTGTGTTGTTGTTGTCGGTCTGCTCGTTGCGGTGTCAGTTGGAGCGTCGAAGCTCTTCCTCATCCAAAATCTTGGCCGCGGCCAACTTTACTTTAAGAAACTCTCGTAAACCATTGAAATTACTAAGTTAACTAGATTTAAGGGTTCTCGATATCCCATGCATCCAGCAGTTTTGGCATCTCTGCATCCAGATAGGCCAAGAATTTCAGGTAGCGCTCCTGGTCTGCTGTGATTGTCATCTTTTCCCTGCGGATCCGAGTGGATACGCGCGGACCACGGTCTTTGGCAGTCCTGGATTTTGATGGGGCAGGGGTTTTCAGTGCTTCAAGAGCGAAGTTCAACCTGTCCATACTGGGCAGATCTTTTGGTATGTCTTCAATCAGCGCCAAGACACGGTTTGTACTTTGGCTTTGGCAGTATGACTTGAGGAGGTCCCACTGACGTCTGCCGGCTCCATGCGCCGGACCGATATGCATGATCAGGTCTTCTGGAACATCGTTGAGGATCGACCGCATCTTTGAGATGGTCGTCTCGTTCACGCCCGTGGCTTTGTGCACGACGACGGCCTTGAAGCCGGCGTTCAGAATGCGCATCACGAAGAGAGCCTTCTCTATGAAGCTGCTGTCCTTGCGGGCATTGTTTTCCAAGCCCTGCGCGATGATGGCTTCCTCATCGGTCAGTTCCGTGATCGCAGCCCTGACATCGATCTTGAGCGCGCGACAGGCGAGAAGCCTGCGACGGCCGTAGACGACCTCGAGCTCCCCGTCCGCCAGCCGCCGGACCATGATGGGGACTTGCTGGCCCTCGGAACGGATCGACTCGATCAGATCCACAAGGTCTTCGCCCGGATCGAGTCGGTCCGAGATCGGAGACATCCGAATTTGGTTGGGCGGAAGCAGCTGTGTCGCGTGACGCCCCTCATTTATGATGGCCAGCTTGGCCCGTTCAACTGCGGGGTTGGACATCTGCGCCGCGCGTTCATCCGAGGCGGACTTCGACGCCTCAATGAGGGCTTCTTCTTCCTCAATGCTACCGGACATGGCAGCCATGAGCGTGGAGCCGATCTTTTTACGTGCCATTTGATCGCCCCCAGACCTTGAATATCTCGGTCTCGATCTCGCTGGTAATGCGATTGATGGATTCGATCGCCCGATCGTAGGTCTTCCGGTTTACCTCTCTCGGCTCCACCTCAAAGACGGTCTGTTTCGATGTTGCGGCATCACCGATGGCAGTAGATTTGACGAACTCGGCCGCCATGACGGAGTCGCTCAGGACCGTGCGCAGGAAACTCGCCATCTGGACGCTCGGTTGGTCTGTTGCCTCATAGCGGGTGATCAGGAGCTTGACGAAATCAAACCCGTGATCCGGTGCGTGTGCCTCGACAACCTCTAACAAGTTCCCGGCCATACCGAGGAAGCTCGCGAGGGACATGACGTCCAACATGGAGGCGTTGAGAGGGATCAGGACACCGCGTGAAGCGAAGAGGGCCGCAATGACCGCGAAGCTGAGCTGTGGTGGGGTATCGAAGATAACCACGTCGTAATGTGGCAGTACCGGCTGAAGGGCCAGTGCAATCCGGGTATGAAAGGCGCCCGTTTGCTTGGGGTTCCGGAAGGACAGGGCGGTCTCGTATTCGAACTCCATGAGGCTCATGGATGCCGGAATGATGTCGATGTTGGGGAAATATGTTTTCTGGATCACATCCCTCGCCAAGACCGGCTCTTCATAGCGGATCGCGTCGTAGAGGGTCGGCAGGTCCGAGTCATACTCAGGGGTGATCCCGAACATGTTTGTAAGGCTCGCTTGGCTGTCGCTGTCCACGAGAAGCACCTTAAACCCTGCGCAAGCCAGACTCTGTCCCAAGCTGACGGTTGTACTCGTCTTCGAGGAGCCCCCTTTTAGGTTGAAGCAGGTGACGACCATACAAGGCTCATCGCCCTGGCGGCGGGGATAGATCTTGGGGTCGGTTTTACCTTCCTCGAACAGCACCCGCTGGATCTCGTGGATATCTTCCAACGTGAAGTAACGACGGTTGCTCTTGTCGAGCTCACCGGTCGGGATTCTGTCCGACATGCTGGACACGTAATGCCGGAATGTGTTTTGGTTGATCTTCAGGAAGTCAGCTGCTTCACGCATAGCAAACTTGCGCATCTTCTTCTGCGCATCCGGCGGGAAGCTCTCCTCGGTATGCTCCTTGAGCTTGCGGGTGAGCCTCTTGGATAGTGCCTGAAAACGTGTCGAGCCCCTGATGCTCATCTCACTGCCCCGTTTCTTGGTTATTCTTTAACTCAACCAATACAACGGGATTGTCTGTGTTTTCCAGACATTATTGATGGGGCCGCAAAAACCTGAGGTCATCGCATGATACTGACGGGAAATAAATGCTATCATTTCAGTGAGTTAATAGGTATAATTGACAATTAACATGAAGCGCATTTTATGGCGTTTGAAGAGCCTGTGGACGATCCTGTGGATAAGTCCGCAGCCATGGCGCCCTTCTACAAGACGGTTTCGGCAACTTTCAGCGCCAGATGATTGTGGCTTCAAGGAATCAGGCAGGGCCCCGAACCCGCTATTTTCCGCAGGGCTCCAGATGAACCTCCCCCCCAATACAGCGGCTTGGAAGGGGCTTGTGTCCACTCGTTTTGGTCAGCTCGGATCTGGAAGCAGATCCGGCTCCTCTGAAGTCTGAGCGGGCGGGTTGGCGCGGTGCCGAAGGTGAGGTGGGGGTCCAGCCAGACGCCATCACCGTGATGAACCCGTCATCCTCGATAAGATCGTCCATGACCAGGGCGGGAGCCGCTCCACGGTCAGATATGGAGCATTGCGCTTTCGACCCGCTCATGGTCGGCCTCCTCTTCTGCGGCCTGTCTGGCCTCTTCCATCAGGTCCTCATAGGCATCATCCACGATCGGGTGTGGGCAGCTCTCGAACTGCCCCACCGAGATCATCCCGATAAGCGCTTCCCGGACTTGGTCCGTCGCGTCGCTCATCGCGACCGGACGCCCCTCGGCGGAGATCCCGACCACCATCGCGCTGACGCAGTCCGGGTCGTCGGCAAACTTGTGGGCCGCCTCGGCGATCGAGTCGCAGGGGGTCTCGAACATCCCGGCGTTCCGGGTCCGCGGATCCACAAACCGGACATAGATCTCGATCCGGTCAACAGGGGGAGAGGTCTTCATCCTGCACCTCCATCTCTGCTTTTGCTGGCGTCACGTCCAAGGTGATGCGACGCAGCGACGGGACCAAAGTCCCGCTAACCTCGCACCCGCCGATGTCGACGGTGGCACGCGCGTCCGGGCCCAGACTGGTGAGCGTACCGCTGGCCTGGATGGCTGAGGAAACCTCCACCGTCGCATGTGCGCCAATGCGGGGGCGCGCGGAGATGAAGAGGGGGAAGGGATCGCTCCCGCCACGCGATGTCAGACTGGATGACATTAAGACCTCCTTGCTATTTTTCGCATGATTTACCCGTCGGGTGAAAACGCCAACGGGCAAAATGCGGGTCAAGCCATCTTGAGGGCCTTCTTGTACATCTCGAGGACTGCCTCTTCCTCGGCGACCTCATCAGGCTTGCGCGCCCGCAGTGCGATCACCTTTTTCATGACCTTGGTGTCATAGCCGCGCCCTTTGGCCTCTGCATAGAGCTCTTTCTCCTGCTCGGAGATATCCTTCTTTTCGGCGATGAGGTGTTCGGCGCGCTCGACGAACTGGGTCAGTTCCTCTGCTGTCACATCGTAGTCGGTCTTCGTGTCCTTGGTCATGTCTTTCCTTTCTGAGGATAACAGATTAAAATTTTCGCATAAACATCTTATGCGGGCACATCTGGGATCTGGCAAGTTGATTATTCGCAAAAACAGGAAAAGTCTTGGTTTTGCAGGCCGCCCGTCAGTCCTCCAGATCGAGCACGCCGGACGCCCGGATCAAGGCATTGAATTCCCGGGTGATGATTGACTGGACGATGTTGCCCGTCCGAATGTGCTCGACCTTGGCTTCAGCAACCATTTCGTGAAGGTCGACGCGATCCGTGATCGGATAGAGCAGGGCAGGGTTGGTCAGAAGGGCTGGTTTGCGAACCAAGGCGCGGCCAAGCCCGTTGATGACGGCGCCATTCAAATGGCCAAAGCCGCGATCCCCCATACGCGTGATGGCAGTGAGGATGACCTCGAGCACTTGTGGCCCGTAGCGATCATAGGCGCGACGGATCTCATTGACGGAGCGGGTATCTCCGATGCGCCCGCCTTCGCGATCCCGCACCATCCGGACGCCGCAACGGGTCAGGACTTTCTGGACCGCCACAGCTTTTGAATTTTTCGCATGAAGCTCGGCGAACCAGACATCCTGCGGTGAAACGGGTGTGACTGTGGCATTTATTGCGGCAAAAGCTGCGGCGGCCTCCTCGACGGTGCAGTCGAGCACGTAACAAGGGACGGTCTCAATTCCGATTGTGCGCGCCGCTGTCGTGCGGTGTTGTCCGTCGATAATGTGAAACACATCCCCCTCCGGGACCACGATCACCGGCAAGAACCGGGACCAGTCAAACTGCATGCAGATCTTGTGGACCACGCGCGCTGAATTGATATTGATCCGGCGCTGATAGGCCCGGTCCACCCGCAGGTCTGCGATGCGGACCATCCTTTGAAACCCAGGCTTCCCCAAGATCTGGGGCGGGAGCTCTCGTAACGCGATCACGCCGATCTCTTGGGTGGGGGGCGCCGTTTCTGTCAAAAGCTCAGGCATGGGCCGTTCCTTCCATCTAGGATGCAATAAGTTTTTCGCACTCATATGACAGACGGGCAACCGCGGCCGTGTAGTTTTCCACATCTATCTCGATCCCGACAGCGCGCCGCCCGGCGCGCAGAGCCGCGACCAGAGTGGCGGCCGATCCTGCGAACGGGTCGAGCACGAGGTCCCCAGGCTCCGAAGAATTCCGGATATAATGCTCAAGAAGTGTTACCGGCTTCTGGGTCTCATGGATCTTTTCCGCCCGTTCGGGGCGCTGCGCCAGGAAGGTTTGTTTCGATCCCGGGTTCCGGATCGTGCGCGCGCGTCCTTTCCACAAGTAGAGAACATATTCGTTCTCCTTCATGTACCAGCGGTTCCGGGTAGGGGCCCCTTTGTTCCAGACCAGCAGGTTGTGGCAGCGCCAACCGGCACCGACCATCGCCGCATGTGCGGCGAAGATCTGTTTGTCGTTTGCCATGACATAAGCGTCGGCGTCCGGTTTGCAGGCGTCAAGCAAGGGTCCTGCGAAGTCTGACCACTCGACCATATGCATCAGCTCACCGGAATTGTCGTAACGGTCCGACGAAAATATTCCAGACATGACCTGCCCACCCCGGCCACCTGATGTAAGACGGTAGGGTGGGTCGGTCACCACCAGGTCAGCGACCCCGCACAGGCGGGGCAGGAGGGTGAGGGCGCAGCCGTGGTAGAGGGTGACCCCGTTTCGGCTGAAATGGGGAATATCCTCCAGCGGCCGCATCCCTTCAGTGGATCCGGATCGTCGAGGGATCGGAGGCGCCGGCGCGATGCCGGATCTCCCCCCGGGCAACCATCGAGCTCATAAGTCCAGCCGTCTCAGGGGTGATCACCATCATGACCGCGCCGTTTCGCGCGGAGAGTTGTCGGATCATCTCGGAGGGCGGGTAGACTTGCGGAGCAGCTCCGAGGTCAATCAGCCAGGTCAGCAGATCGACCCCGTCCGGTGAAAGGCCCACCATGGCCGGGGCAACGGATTGCGACACCTGCACGAGCGAGGAGAGGATCAGCTTTACCGCACCCTCCCGATCCGCCTGCTCCTCCTCGGAGCGGGCCCTGAACAGATATGTTTCGGACCCTTGTCCCATCGTCCACCCCCATTACGTGTTACTTTTTTCGCACCATTGAATCCGCGTGTCAACGGATGCGAGAATCATATTGACGGTACATCTCGCATACGTCTATCCAGGCGGTGCCGAGAGGCTATGGCGATAAACGCACCTGTAATAGACGGCTCGGACCCGGGGACGGTACCCGGCGGCTCCACCACAAGGACATCAAGATAGGTGTTCTTCTGCTGGGGCCGAAACAGGATCGACGAACGTTCAAAGAGGCCAGCTTTTGCTCGGTGAGGTACCACCGTTATCGGTCCGAAATGTAGAGTTGCCAATGTCAACGCTGCGCCGGTTCGTGCCCTCGCCGCTTAAGCGGTACGGGTGAACCACCTCAAGTCCTGACGGGTCGCACCGGCAGGCGGGGCCCCGGGGAGCCTGGCAACAGAATCCCCGGACTTCTCTCACATTTCCTCGTCAGGCTTCTGGGCCTGGATCCCTGACCTCGAGGATCCCGATCTGCTCAGGGCTGACGTCGATGAGAAATGACCCTCCGGAAGGGACTCGGGACAGAGTGTCCGCGATCATTTCCTCGGACAGAAATACGGTCCCGTCATCCCCCCCAAAGCTCGCCCGCTTGGCCTCCCACCACTGATCGAAGGGAAGCGTTTTCGGGTTTACCTCTGCGGCATAGGCAACATGCGGCACCCCAGATGAAAGGACGGTCTCATTGGCCACATTTGCCATGAGATAGACGCCATCATCTCCGACGAGGATCAGACCGGGAGCGATGAGGCCCGCATCGACATCATCCGATCTTGCGGAGAAGGCGATCCCTTTTTCCGCGACCTCCCCCTCCAAAAGAGCGAGTCTGGCCGCCGGCAGGTCAGTACGCCAGAAGCTCGGATCGAGGATCTGCTCGAGGGCTGGGACGCGGCGCTGCGCAGTCCGGCTGAGATCGAGGAGCTGGCGCAGGTGATCAGCGTCGAAACTTAGCTTCATGCTCAGCCCCTTCGAGCAACAAACTCTGCCCGTAGCTCAAAGCCAACCTGTGTTGCAAGCCAGCGCCATTCAATGGGGAGGCCTTCTTCGAACACGCGCGTCATCGCGGACCGAAACAGGCGTTCCGCGGGGCGCGGGGTCAGAGGCCTGATCCTGACATGATCTGGAGGGACCGGTAGGTCGTGCAGATAGCCGTTGGAAGCCTCCTTGAGATCCCGTTTCTCGATGGCGAGCGCAAGCGTGTCAAAGGGCTTCACGATCCGCTTCAGCTCAGGATCCACCTGGTAGCGGTCGAGTACCATGCGTCCGATCTTCCCTTGTGCCGCGACGAATTGCGGAAAGAAGGGTTTCATTGGAGTCGGAAGATCCGGGAGCCCGAAAGCTTCCTCGGCATCATGCAGTAAAGCATATTTCTGGACCTCGAGATCCTTTGGTGCAAGGGCGGCGACCAGAACGCTGTGTTGAGCAACGGAGTAATAACGGCGCATTTGCCCGCCGAAGCGGCACGCGTTTGCGAGCCCGCAGGCGATTGCTTCTGGGCTCATATGCTCGGGGTCCGGTGCCAGAGGCGCGAACATGCTCCCGTCCGCGAGCTGGATCATGGCCTGGCGGGCCCGGGCCACGTCGGCCAAGAGAAACGTCTCCATCCCCATCAGAAAACCATCCTTTCGACCCCAAGAAAAAAGGGGGGTGTCACGGTTGATATTGTATTTCGAGTGCTGGAATTCAACAATTATCGTAACAGCCCAGGTAGGGGCTGTGCGCTCAATCGAGGCGCAGTTGTCCGATCAGTTTAGCTGGCTGTCCCATCAGTGTATCGAGCAGAATCCAGCCCTGTTTTCTGGCGGTAGAGATGACGGATCGGATGACGGCGAAGTCGTCGGCGCCGTCGGTTGATCGGAAGCCGCCAGA